>OGCN01001202.1_pt1 | contig 36112 bp, 26 predicted proteins | sample 1570181 | NCBI WGS metagenome assembly OGCN01 (sample SAMEA4370584, study PRJEB24528) | human gut metagenome | reverse complement strand
TTGATGAAGCGACCGCCTCACTTGACCCCGAAAATGAAGTGGAAGTACAGAAAGCAATCGATTCGTTAATCAAGGGACGTACCGTTATCGCCATTGCCCACAGGCTTAAAGCTATCAAGGATGCTGACCAGATTATTGTCTTGGACAACGGACGGATAAAGGAAGAAGGCACACATGATGACCTTGTCCGAAATGAAGGGCTGTACGCTCATTTATGGAATATTCAAGAAAGCATTTCCGGCTGGAAACTGTAATTGTAAAATGGACTGAAAATGGAATTAATGTTTTAATACTTCCTTTTCAGTCCATCTTATATGTGAATGATTTACTTTTTTAATTGTTCTAATAAGAATTTTTCCAAACTTGTTTTATCTGGCAACTGAAGCATGTAAGTAGAAACAAACAGTTGGTTACTCATTCCGGCTATGGCAAACACTACCTGTTTATATGAAATAATAGATACATTGTTGACATATTGGATTTCTATTCGATTTTATATTCCCTAAAAAACGTGCGCATGTTTTACCTTAAACGTGCGCACGTTTTAAATCGAATGAACGTACGTTTTAAGTTAAATGTGCGCACGTTTAAAAATAGATTTGGAATACTAGAAAATAAACAGTTTTTTTACTGTATAAATTGCACAAAAAACAGTTTTTTTATTTAGATTTGTAATCTATGTAAACTAATAATCTTAAAAAAGAGAAACTATGGACTTAAACAGACTTAAACTCACATTGTCCTGCTTAATAATTTCAGGATATGTTATCACAGGATGTACAAAAGAAGAAGGAAACAGTGACAATTCGGGTGATAAATCAAAAATCACAGAAGAAACCAGGTATGCAAACAGATTCGCAAGAGAAGCATTGGAAATATATTATTACTGGAACGAGGAGATTTCAAAAGATCTTAACCAGCTTGATCCGGAAAAGAATAGTGACCCAATAGCAACTGTAGAAAAAATACGATATCACGACGGAACTGACGAGATTGACAAATGGACTATGCTGACTGACAACATGGACGAGTTTACAAGCAGTGTAGAAGGGGTTACTACTACATACGGATATACTCCCAAAGTTTATTTGTTGAGTGAAAACTCCAACGAAGTTATAGCTGCTGTAGCATTTGTATCGGAAAACAGTCCTGCTGAAAAAGCAGGAATTAAAAGAGGGGATTTGATATATAAAATAGATGGTAAAACACTTACTACAGAAAATTACCTTGATTTGTTTTACTCTTCTCAAATAAAACTTTCAATGGCAAAACTGGTTGGCAATACTATAACACCAACTACCGAATTGTCATTGGAAGCGGTAAAGACGTACGAAAACCCCATTTTGTGCGACTCAGTATATAATTTAGATGGTAAGAAAGTGGGATATCTGGCATACAGCAGCTTTGACTTGAAATCCATCCCTGAACTTATAAACATATGCAAGGAATTCAAGAACGAGGGTATAAAAGAACTGATTCTGGACCTCAGATATAATGGAGGTGGATATGTAATTACCGAAAATGTTTTGGCATCAATGTTCGCCCCACAGGTTAATGTAACAAATAAAGATGTTTTCGAAAAAGAAGATTATAATGAATTCTTTACAAAGTACTATGAACAGGAAGGTATTTCTACCATCACAAGATTCCAAACAGAATATAATTATGAAGATATGGACTTGAATGTAAGCACAAAAGATGCAAACATCGGTCTGGAAAAAATCTATGGTATCATAACAGGCAACAGTGCGTCAGCTTCGGAAGCTCTTCTGTCAGGATTAATGCCATATATGGATATTGAACTTATAGGTGAGCAGTCGCACGGTAAATATTGCACTGGATGGATGCTTGCCGCAGAAGACGCATACGATAAAGTTCCACAGGTTATAAAAGACTGGGGTATTTATGTTATGGTTAGCATATATAAAAATGTAAATGACGAAACACCTTGTATGCCAAACGGGCTTAAACCTAATGTAGAAGCAGAAGTAAAAGACAACCCTTTGGAAACATATCAACTTGGTGACGAAAACGAAGCTATGCTAAGAGTAGCACTTGAAAAAGCCGGAAAAGTATATCCGGCATCAAGAACGCAAGAAACACATACTGCTGATCTGAAGGCAATAGAAACTCCTAAAAAGGCAAACTTCGGAAGAAGAATCATCATTCCTTCACAATCACGTATGCCTGGTATCGAGTAGAAGACAGAACAGGAGTAAGAGTGAGATATCCGCTTTTGATACGACCATCGGAATCGAGAACCAAATGTTGCTCGGACAACATTTTCCGATGAGACTGCAGAGCTTCACCATCTGAATTATAATGTTCTGTAACAAAATAGCCATGTGAGGATGAAGATAGGTATCTGTCATAAATGATGCGTGACACGACACCCATATTCATCCTCATATTTATTTCTACGCATGGATGCAACAACATCTCTTCATCTTGAAAACACAACATCATATCCACTCCAAAATAACCGGTATAAGCCCCTGCTATCATATTATTGAATATATCAATCAGTCGCCTGCGCACTTCACGCAGTGTGTCAAACGAAATATTGTAAGAAAGCAAACGTGTTTCTATCTCATCATCAGACAATAATAAATTCTGCTTATAATTGCCAAACGCATCAGTCTCAAACAATGAATAGCCGGCAAAAGACACACTACCCTCGGGAGAAGAATAGAATTCCATTGCAAAATCGCACACCTTATTATATATAGGTTCTGCCATCACACATCCTTGGGTGCGAAGAATACGTGAAATCCACCCTTCAATATTTTTACTCCATACATCTGGAGATACACGACAAAGACCTCTGCCACTACCCGACCATGGAGATTTAAGTATAAGTTTGCCGTATATCTGAAGATAGTTTTTCACATCTTCCATGCTGTAACAGCAAAAGGCCTTTCCACATGTAGATTCAACAACGGAAAGTTCTGACAATACATCTACACACCTCTGCCTGCCTGACAGGAAACGTATTTTATCCAGCGTCTCATGAGTTGGCAAAAAACAGCTGTCAACCCCGTCTTTAACAAGCGTATGTACTAAAGAAGGACTCCATCCCCAAGGCACAATATCGCATGCAAAACCATTTTCAACAAATCTTGACTTCTCAAATCTTCCGAACTCAGATACTTGGGAAATAAAAGTTTCAGCCGTATCGGTATCGTAAATTCTAATATATGCATCATCAGGAGCATACCATACAGGAAGGAAACACAAATCGCAACTCATGCGAAGTATTTCCGATGATACTTTAAAATATGGAGTGAAATTAGCCAAGGCCATGTCGTGCCAAGGATTGAATATGTACAACTGCTTTTCCATCGTATCTTCACAGAAATTTATCTACAAAGATATACTAAAAAAATAATTTTTGCTATGTCTAGTTTGCAATATTATGAACTATTCGTATATTTGCACCAAAGTAAAGAATATATTCATGGAGGCTTTTTATAGAACACATTCTTATTTGGTTGAGCATACCAATGCTCCCGTACGCAGAGATCTTATGGACGAAATAGACTGGAGCGCACGCTTGATTGGTATCAAAGGTACTAGAGGAGTAGGAAAAACTACTTTCCTTCTGCAATATGCAAAAGAAAAGTTTGGTTTGGACCGTTCTTGCCTTTATGTAAACATGAATAACTTTTACTTCTCGCAGACCAGTCTGGTTGACTTTGCAGCCGATTTCATAAAACGTGGTGGAAAAGTACTTCTCATAGACCAGGTATTCAAATTGCCCGATTGGAGTGTCGCCCTGCGTACATGTTATGAAAAGTTTCCGAACTTGAAAATCGTATTTACTGGTTCGTCGGTAATGAGACTTAAGGAAGAAAATCCAGAACTTAACGGTATAGTGAAATCGTATAACCTCAGAGGATTTTCATTCCGTGAATTCCTAAATCTACAGACTGGCAACAATTTCTCCAAATATACTTTGGAAGAAATACTGAACAACCACGAGCATATAGCAAAAACCATACTTCCGCATGTCAATCCTACACAATATCTGCAGGACTACATACATCATGGATTCTATCCGTTCTTCCTTGAAAAAAGGAATTTCTCAGAAAATCTGCTGAAAACAATGAACATGATGGTGGAAGTGGATATATTATTAATAAAACAAATTGAGCTGAAATATCTCTCGAAAATAAAAAAATTACTATATTTACTGGCGGTTGACGGACCGGGGGCACCCAACGTAAGCCAACTGGCAGAAGAGATACAGACTTCACGCGCAACGGTAATGAACTATATCAAATATCTGGCTGATGCAAGACTGATAAACATGGTTTACCCTAAAGGAGAATCATTCCCGAAGAAACCTGCAAAAATCATGATGCACAACACCAGTCTGATGTATAGCATTTATCCAGTGAAAGTGGAAGAGCAGGATGTATTGGAAACATTCTTTGTTAACTCTCTGTGGAAAGATCACAAGATAAACAAGGGAGACAAGGGAACATCTTTCCTTGTTGACAACGACCTGCATTTCAGAATATGCGCCGAAGGAAGTAAGTTCAAAACTAACCCGAACGTATATTACGCAATGCACAAACTGGAACTGGGACATGGTAACCAGATTCCGTTATGGATGTTCGGATTCTTATATTAAACGAGAATACAAGTTCTTATTAACTAATTATTATAATTTAGTAATTGTATGACTAAACAAAAAAAATTCATCACTTGTGATGGTAACCAGGCTGCAGCACATATCTCGTATATGTTCTCAGAAGTAGCAGCTATCTACCCTATCACTCCATCTTCTACAATGGCTGAATATGTAGATGAATGGGCTGCCGCAGGACGTAAAAACATCTTCGGCGAAACAGTTCTTGTTCAGGAAATGCAGTCAGAAGGCGGTGCAGCAGGTGCTGTACACGGATCTCTTCAGGCTGGTGCCTTGACTACTACTTACACTGCATCTCAGGGTCTTCTTCTTATGATCCCTAACATGTATAAGATTGCAGGTGAATTCCTTCCATGTGTATTCCACGTATCAGCTCGTACACTTGCTTCTCACGCATTGTGTATCTTCGGTGACCATCAGGACGTTATGTCTTGCCGTCAGACTGGTTTCGCTATGCTTTGCGAAGGTTCTGTACAGGAAGTTATGGATTTGGCCGGTGTTGCTCACTTGTCAACTATCAAATCACGCGTTCCATTCTTGAACTTCTTCGATGGTTTCCGTACTTCACACGAAATACAGAAAATCGAAATGTTGGAAAACGAAGACCTCGCTCCACTTATCGACCAGAAAGCTTTGGCTGAATTCCGTGAACGTGCACTAAGCCCTAATAAGCCAGTTGCACGCGGTATGGCTGAAAACCCAGACCACTTCTTCCAGCACAGAGAATCATGCAACCCATTCTATGACGCAGTTCCTGCTATCGTAGAAGAATATATGAACGAAATCAGCAAGATTACAGGACGTAACTACGGCTTGTTCAACTACTATGGTGCTGAAGACGCTGAACGCGTAATCATCGCTATGGGTTCTGTAACAGAAGCTGCTCGCGAAGCTATCGACCACTTGATGGCTAACGGCGAAAAAGTTGGTTTGGTTTCTGTACACTTGTATCGTCCGTTCTCAGCTAAACATTTCTTGGCTGCTGTACCTAAGACTGCTAAACGTATCGCAGTTCTTGACCGTACAAAAGAACCTGGAGCTAACGGCGAACCTCTTTACCTTGACGTTAAAGACTGCTTCTACGGACAGGAAAATGCTCCTGTTATCGTTGGCGGACGCTACGGTCTTGGTTCTAAGGATACAACTCCAGCTCAGATTCTTTCTGTTTACGAAAACTTGGCTTTGCCTACTCCAAAAGACCACTTCACAATCGGTATAGTTGACGACGTTACATTCACTTCTCTTCCTAAGAAAGAAGAAATCGCTCTTGGCGGTGAAGGTATGTTCGAAGCTAAATTCTACGGACTTGGTGCTGATGGTACTGTAGGTGCTAACAAGAACTCTGTAAAAATCATTGGTGACAACACTAACAAATATTGCCAGGCATACTTCTCATACGACTCTAAGAAGTCTGGTGGTTTCACTTGCTCTCACTTGCGTTTCGGTGACCACCCAATCCGCTCTACTTACTTGGTAACTACTCCTAACTTCGTAGCTTGCCACGTACAGGCTTACTTGCACATGTACGATGTAACTCGCGGTTTGCGTAAGAACGGTACTTTCCTTCTTAACACTATCTGGGAAGGTGAAGAACTTGCTAAGAACTTGCCTAACAAGGTTAAGAAATATTTCGCAGAAAATAATATCACTGTTTACTACATCAATGCAACTAAGATTGCTCAGGAAATCGGTCTTGGTAACCGTACTAACACAATCCTTCAGTCTGCATTCTTCCGTATCACAGGCGTTATCCCTGTAGAACTTGCTGTAGAACAGATGAAGAAATTCATCGTTAAGTCTTACGGTAAGAAGGGTGAAGACGTTGTAAACAAGAACTATGCTGCTGTTGACCGCGGTGGTGAATACAAACAGCTTACTGTAGATCCAGCGTGGGCTAGCCTCGAAGTTGAAGGTGCTGCTGCTAACAACGATCCAGCATTCATCAACGAAGTAGTTCGTCCTATCAACGCTCAGGATGGTGACTTGCTTCCAGTTTCTGCATTCAAGGGTATCGAAGACGGTACTTGGCATCAGGGAACAGCTAAATACGAAAAACGTGGTGTAGCTGCTTTCGTTCCAGAATGGAATGCTGAAAACTGTATCCAGTGTAACAAGTGTGCTTACGTTTGTCCTCACGCTGCTATCCGTCCATTCGTTCTTGACGCTAACGAACAGGCTGGTGCTAACTTCACTACATTGAAGGCTGTAGGTAAACAGTTCGACGGTATGACATTCCGTATGCAGGTTGACGTAATGGACTGCTTAGGTTGCGGTAACTGTGCTGACGTATGTCCGGGTAATCCTAAGAAGGGTGGTAAGGCTCTTACTATGAAACCTCTTGAAACTCAGCTTGCTGAAGCTGCTAACTGGACTTACTGCGCTGAAAACGTTAAGAGCAAACAGCACTTGGTTGACATCAAGGCTAACGTTAAGAACTCTCAGTTCGCTACTCCATTGTTCGAGTTCTCTGGAGCTTGCTCTGGTTGTGGTGAAACTCCATACGTTAAATTGATTTCTCAGTTGTTCGGTGACCGTGAAATGGTAGCTAATGCAACAGGATGTTCTTCTATCTATTCTGGTTCAGTTCCTTCAACTCCATATACAACAAACGAAAAGGGTCAGGGTCCAGCATGGGCTAACTCCTTGTTCGAAGACTTCTGCGAATTCGGTCTTGGTATGGAATTGGCTAACAAGAAACTCCGCAACCGTCTGGAAGAAGCAATGAAGGCTGCTATCGCTGCTGAAGGTACTCCAGCTGAATACAAGGAAGCATTCCAGGAATGGATTGACGGCCGCAACGATGCTGACAAGAGCAAAGCTGCTGCTGAAAAGATCATCCCTATGGTAGAAGCTGCTAAAGACAAGTGCTCTTACTGCGCTACTATCGCTGAATTCAAAGACTACCTGGTAAAACGCTCACAGTGGATTATCGGTGGTGACGGTGCTTCTTACGATATAGGTTACGGTGGTCTTGACCACGTTATCGCTTCCGGCGAAGATGTAAACATCCTTGTACTTGATACAGAAGTTTACTCTAACACTGGTGGTCAGTCATCTAAGGCTACTCCTCTTGGTGCTATCGCTAAGTTCGCTGCATCTGGTAAGAGAGTACGTAAGAAAGACCTTGGTATGATAGCTACAACTTACGGATATGTTTACGTTGCACAGATTGCAATGGGTGCTGACCAGGCTCAGACATTGAAGGCTATCCGCGAAGCTGAAGCTTATCCAGGTCCATCATTGGTTATCGCTTACGCTCCATGTATCAACCACGGTTTGAAAGCCGGTATGGGTAAATCTCAGGCTGAAGAGGCTAAGGCTGTAGAATGTGGTTACTGGCACTTGTGGCGCTTCAACCCAGCATTGGAAGAAGAAGGTAAGAACCCATTCTCACTTGACTCTAAAGAACCAAACTGGGAAGGATTCCAGGATTACTTGAAGGGCGAAGTTCGTTTCGCTTCTGTAATGAAACAGTATCCTACTGAAGCTGCTGACTTGTTCGCTGCTTGCGAAGACATGGCTAAGAAACGTTATGCTTCTTACAAGCGTATGGCTGCAATGGACTGGAGCGAAGAAAAATAATCTAGTCACAGATTAATATAACAGAAGACGGCTGAATACTATAAAAAGTTTTCAGCCGTCTTATTTTTTGTTTATAATAAATCAAAAGATACAGAATTGCTCCATCAAACCCTTTTTATATTTTCTGGAAACAACCACTTCGGTGCAATCCTCAAAAGGCGGACATAACACACAATTACTATCGTGTATCATGACCAGGAAATCCATATTCACAATATATGACTTATGAACTTGTATAAACTTCTTGTCAAACGCACACAAAAACTCTGCCGACACATTTCTTCTCAAAGAAACATTCTCCCCTGTGGTAAGAACAGCCTCCCATATCTTTCTATCGGAAGCATATCTGAAGAAACCTACATCAGCAGTCTTTATCATTCTCATTTCACCGGTTGGCAATAATACCATAAATGATGAGTCTTTATGTATATTTACAATATCTTCTCTTTCAAAAAGAGCTGGTTTGGTTTCATAATCTACAAGAAATCTTGATATAACTATCTCAAATTCTTTTCTGTCAATCGGCTTTAATAGAAAATCAAAAGCACTGTTCCTCAATGCGTTGATCATATATTTGTCGTGAGCTGTATAGAATACTACACGCATATTCCATTTTATGTCGTTCTTGATCTCTCCCAAAAGTTCCATTCCATACATTTCGGGCAACTCAACATCCAAGAAAAGCAAGTCAGGCTGAACACGTTTTATCATACTGATTCCTGATGTTGCATCGTGAGCTACACCATCTACATGAAATCTTGGAAAAGTCTTCAACTGCTCGATTAAAGCTCTTGCCGATTCCGGTTCGTCGTCTATTATCGCTACTTTAAAAAATGCAGACATAATTATTTTCTGATTTTATAAGAGTAACCCATTGGCAGTGAATATCTGATTTGACAACCTGTTTCCGAGTTCTCTAATTGTACATTTATAATTCTCATAGTAATTGGTTCCTTATTATACATATTAAGCAACTGGATGCTCTGTGTAACGACTTTAAGCCCTGTACCTGTTCCACGGTTACTACTGTCAGGCTTAAAGCCACCACCATTATCAGTAATGCTTATATTAATATTGTTATTCTCCTTCTCGACTTTTATCCAGAGATTCTTCACTCCTTCCTTGGTTTTCAAAGCATGTTTCAAGGCGTTCTCAACAGGAATCTGAATTAACATTGAAGGAATTTGTATTTCTTTAAGAGGAACGTCATCGCCTACGTTTATATAATAATGAAAATCATTACCCATAGCCTGTTTCTGTAATGAAATATATGTCTTCACAAAATCAAGCTCGTCATTCAGACTTATACATAGATTACCTGTCAGTTCAAGATTTTTTCGTATCAATTTTGAAAGATTTACCAGGCTGTTTTTGTCCTCTTCGTTATTAAATTTCACTACTTCCCTGTTCAATACATTAAAAATAAAGTGAGGTGATATCCTGTTTCTTATATTTTCAAGCCTTAATGAACTTATATCTTTTTGCATATTCCAAATTCTTTTGTCAGTTCTACGCTTTCTATGTATAATAAATATACCGGACAATGAAACAATGAGAAGAGAGCCCAACACCAGAACGTAAATCCATTGGTGTAACATAGTAACCTGACTTTCTTTTTCCTTGATGAAAAACTCTTTCTTCATCAATGTACTGTCCTGTTTATATTTCAAGCTAATTTCAGCGGAACGCATTTTAATTCTTTCATTTCTGATAGAATCATCCATATGAGTATTATTCATCTGATATTTGTAAGCATTCTTATAGTCCCCTTTCTTCTCATAATAATGTTGAAGATACTTATTACGTATAAGCAGCATATTAGGTTCTATAAAATCAGGCTGTACAGCACCAGATATAATTTTAGAAGCCAAATCTACCTTTCCTTTCTTTAATGCCAATTCTATCAACTGAGTCTCAATATAATATAAGGCAGATACATGATTTATTGATTTGAAAAAAGAATAACAGTCTTCAAGATATAGTGTAGCAGAATCTGTCTGATTCATAAACATAAACACTTCACCCATGTTCACTTTAGTGAAATTACGCTCGAACTCCATGCCCGGATAAGAATTTGCCAAAGCCAGAGACTTACGGAAATATTCCATAGACTTTTCATAGTCTCCACGATAATAATATGAATTTCCCCTATTGTTCAGATATATGTGTTTCTCATAGGGCAACATAATATCGTAATACTTTCCAGCCTTATCATAATAATAATCGCACTGGCTATAATCACGCAAATCCATATAAACCTGAGCAAGTCCATAATATGAAGGGAACCTATTATTTTCAGGAATCTGAAGAGAATCAGAAAGCAATAATGACTTACGGTACCAATATGCACCTAAATCAAATTTACCACAACGTACGTATGAGTCTGCCAGATTTATTGAAATATCAATCAAATCATGAGATAATCCCAATCTTGATGAATTCTTATATGCTTTATCAAAATAAATAACTGCCGAATCCATTACAGTCCTTCTGGCATATAAATTACCGCGCATGTTGTTTACATTCGACAGAATCTTATACATTTTCTTCTCATCACGGTATCTTGCATAATAGTCTGATATGCTATCCAATAATATTTGGACAGAATCATATTCGGACATGAACAGTTTGGCTTTCGATTTTAATAATAACAGAGAATAACGCTCTTCATTAAAACGGGAAACAGCAATTGCACTATCCAATTTTTTGACTACAATATCCGGATAGGTTCCCAATAAGGTATCACATTGAAGAATGAAATCATCATTATTAGTATCAATCCCCTTTTCTTGTCCTGAGGTACAGGCTGTATATAATGTAAATGAAGTTGCCAGACAAAATATGATTATAAAAATTCTACTCATAATTTAATATTTGTTTTACTTACAAAGAAATAAAAAAACATATTAGAAAACAAAAGTTATAATTGATTATTTATGTTTACAAGTAAACAAATTTTTAATTTTTGTATAATCATAAAAAAGCAATGATTTCATGGGTAAAAAAATAGAAGTTTCGATTACAATCAAACCAAAAAAATTGATGATATTTGCAGTGAAAATAAGCAACAAAGACATGAACTATAAAGAAACAATTGAATATTTATATAACGTTACGCCTTTATTCCAGAATATAGGCAAAGACGCGTACAAGGAAGGTCTGGACAATACTATCAAACTGGACAATTATTTTAATCATCCGCACAAGAATTTCAAGACAATACATATTGCCGGTACCAACGGCAAAGGCTCATGCTCGCATACTATAGCAGCCATACTGCAATCTGCCGGATATAAGACTGGATTATATACTTCACCACATCTGGTTGATTTCAGCGAGCGCATAAGAGTAAACGGTGAACCTATCGAGGAAGAATTTGTGATAAATTTTGTAAAAGACCACAAGAGTTTCTTCGAGCCATTGCATCCTTCTTTTTTTGAATTGACAACTGCAATGGCCTTTCTATATTTTTCGCAAAAGAAAGTAGATGTAGCCGTTATAGAAGTCGGTTTAGGCGGACGCCTCGACTGTACAAACATCATTACTCCGGATCTGAGTATAATTACAAACATTAGTCTGGATCACACACAGTTTTTAGGTAACACACTCGAGAAAATAGCCGGAGAAAAAGCCGGTATCATAAAGCACAATATTCCGGTAATTATAGGAGAATATACCCCTGAAACTAAAGAAGTTTTTTCTAACAAAGCAAAAACTGTAGGTACGGAAATCACGTTTGCACAAGATAACAAACTTATTAAAAGCACATCTACAGACGATAATGGACATTTTATCTATCATACAAATGAGATAGAAAACCTTTATGGAGAACTGAACGGCTATTGCCAATTAAAAAACACCAATACTATCCTTAACGCAATAAATAAACTAAAAGAAATAGGATATAACATCAACGTAAAGGACATCGAGAACGGATTTAAGAATGTATGCAAACTTACCGGTCTCATGGGAAGATGGCAAAAGCTTGAAGAAAAACCGACCTTAATATGTGACACCGGACATAACACAGGTGGAATGCAGTATATTGTGGATCAGTTATCATACATGAAGTATGAACACTTACATTTCATAATAGGGATGGTAAATGATAAAGATATAAACGGAGTCATTTCAATGTTGCCTAAAAACGCTATATATTATTTCACACAGGCATCTGTAAAAAGAGCTTTACCAGCAAACGAAATAAAAGCCATAGGTAACAGACATGGATTGCATGGAAATGCATACAATAGCGTAAAAGAAGCACTCGAAGCTGCCCAAAAGAACGCAAGTGAAAATGACATGATATTTGTTGGTGGAAGCACTTTTATTGTATCTGACCTTATGGTATTATACAAAAATCATAATTAAACAAAATAACAACATTTATAAAGATAAATACGACTTCTTTTAGCAAAAATGTTTGGGTATTTTAAATAAAATCTTTTTATTTGCACAACAAAATAAATTATGTGTAAATAGAAAGATTTTTTAATATATGGACAACACATTTTACCATGAAAACAATTTAAGCGGTCTTAAAAGAGAAGACTTCCAAAAAACAATTGATGGAAAACATACAGACCTCTTTATTTTATCAAATGAAAAAGGTGCAGAAATTGCAGTAACAAACTATGGAGGTGCCATACTGACAATTATGGTACCAGACAAAAACGGTAAAATAGAAAATGTTATACAAGGACACGACAGTATAGATGGCGTAATAAACAGTCCGGAACCTTTTTTAAGTACCCTTATCGGAAGATACGGAAACAGAATAGCGAAAGGTAAATTCAAATTAGACGGAAAAGAATATAATCTTACTATAAATAACGGTCCTAATTCATTACATGGAGGTCCAACTGGATATCATGCCCGCGTATGGGATGCTGAACAAACAAGCAAACAGAGCGTAACATTACATTATTTATCCAAAGACGGAGAAGAGGGATTCCCTGGTAATTTGGATATAACTGTTATATATACCCTATCTGACAATAACGAACTAATCATAACATATACAGCCATTACAGATAAAAAGACTTTGATAAACCTAACACATCATGCTTTCTTTAGTCTTTCAGGAGTTAAAAATCCTACTCCATCTGTAGAGAACAATATTCTTACTATTAACGCCGACTTCTATACTCCGATAGACGAGGTTTCAATACCTACCGGAGAAATCAGCAAAGTAGAAGGAACACCAATGGACTTCAGAACTCCACAAACTGTTGGTAGCAGAATTAATGACAAATTCCAACAGCTGATATACGGTGCAGGATACGACCACTGCTATGTTCTGAATAAAGAAGAACAAGGAGCCTTGACATTTGCAGCAAAATGTGTTGAACCGATAAGCGGAAGAAGTATGGAGGTTTATACTACTGAGCCTGGAGTACAACTATATACAGCCAACTGGCATAGTGGTTTCAGCGGTTATCATGGTGCAACATTCCCTGCCAGAAGTGCAATATGTTTCGAAGCACAACGTTTCCCTGACACACCCAATAAAGGTCACTTCCCATCGGCAGTACTAACACCGGGAGAAACTTATCATCAAGTAACTATATACAAATTCGGAATAGAAAAATAAATAAACCTAATAATTAATCATTTTATCTTTTAAACAAATTATGAACCAACAAAAACAAAATGGCAATTTCATTGCAATCATTACCATGATTTTCCTTTTCGGTATGATTGCTTTCGTAACCAACCTTGCCGCCCCTATGGGTATCGTATTGAAAAACCAGTTCTCGGTATCAAATGCCCTCGGAATGTTAGGCAACCTTGGTAACTTTATCGCTTATGCCGTAATGGGTATCCCAAGCGGAATATTATTAACAAAAGTAGGATATAAAAAGACTGCACTTATAGCTGTTGCTGTAGGTTTTATAGGTGTTGGAGTTCAATATCTTTCAGGACATGCATCGCCATCGTCTGCATTTGCCGTTTACTTGGTAGGAGCTTTCATTTCAGGTTTCTCTATGTGTCTGCTCAACACTGTTGTAAACCCTATGCTTAATAAACTTGGAGGTGAAGGCAACAAAGGAAATCAGCTTATCCAGATTGGAGGATCATTCAACTCTGTTATGGCTACCATTACACCGATGTTTGTTGGTATCCTTATAGCTGGTTCTGTAGAGAAAGCTACTATTTCACAGATCTTCCCTGTTATGTACACTGCAATGGCAGTATTTGCACTGGCATTCATAGTATTGCTCTTTGTTAATATACCTGAACCTGCTGCTGCTAAAACAAGCGAACCGATTGGTAGCTTGATGAAAGGCGTACTTCGTTTCCGCCATTTCGTATTGGGAGCAATTGCAATATTCGTATATGTTGGTATTGAAGTAGGTGTTCCTGGAACTTTAAATCTATTCCTTACAGAAGAAACTGCTAAAGGTGGAGCGGGAATAAACACTACAATAGCCGGTTTCGTTGTAGGTACATATTGGTTACTGATGCTTTTAGGACGTTTGGCTGGTGCATCATTAGGAGCAAAAGTTTCAAGCCGTGCAATGATGATATTCACATCAGGTCTTGGATTAATCCTGGTATTGCTTGCAATCTTCTCTTCTACACAGACAATGGTTGACCTTCCTGTTCTTCAACAAAGCGCTACAGGCAGCTTGTCTTTCGGACTGGCTAAAGTTCCTGTAAATGCTATGTATCTAGTTCTAGTTGGTATATGTACTTCTATCATGTGGGGTAGTATCTTTAACCTTGCAGTAGAAGGTTTAGGAAAATATATAGCTGCTGCTTCCGGCTTATTTATGGTACTTGTTTGCGGTGGGGGTATTCTCCCTCTTATCCAAGGTTGGGTAGCAGATGTTGCCGGATTTATGAACAGCTATTGGGTAATCGTACTTGCTCTTGCTTACCTTCTCTTCTACGGTCTCGTAGGTTGCAAGAATGTAAACAAAGATATTCCTGTTGAATAACTAACGAAAATCATGGTAGTATTATTATAAATAGTACTATCATGATTTTATTATATTAACCTTTTAATATTTATAATCATGGACATAGAATTTGTAAGAAGCCGCTTTATCAAGCATTTTGACGGTACTACTGGCTCAATATATGCCTCACCAGGACGTATCAACCTTATCGGTGAACATACAGACTATAATGGTGGATTCGTTTTCCCTGGTGCAGTTGACAAAGGTATGATGGCAGAAATCAAACCTAACGGAACAGACAAAGTTTGTGCCTACTCAATCGACCTTAAAGATTATGTAGAATTCGGATTGAATGAAGAAGATGCTCCATCAGCAAGCTGGGCCAGATATATATTCGGTGTATGCCGTGAAATGATCAAACGCGGTGTTGATGTAAAAGGATTCAATACAGCTTTTGCAGGTGATGTTCCTCTGGGTGCTGGTATGTCTTCATCAGCAGCATTGGAATCAACATATGCCTTTGCTTTGAACGACTTGTTTGGCGAAAATAAAATAGACAAATTCGAATTGGCAAAAGTTGGTCAGGCTACAGAACACAACTACTGTGGTGTGAAATGTGGTATCATGGACCAGTTCGCTTCTGTATTCGGTAAAGAAGGAAGCCTTATCCGTTTGGATTGCCGTTCTCTGGAATATCAATACTTCCCATTCAAACCGGAAGGCTACAGACTGGTGCTTGTTGATTCAGTAGTTAAACACGAATTGGCTTCATCAGCATACAATAAACGTCGTCAAAGCTGTGAAAACGTTGTTGCAGCGATAAAGAAAACACATCCTAATGTAGAATTCCTTCGCGACTGTACAATGGATATGCTGAATGCTGTAAAGAACGAAGTAACTGAAGAAGATTACAAACGTGCAGAATATGTTATTGAAGAAATACAGAGAGTTCTTGACGTTTGCGATGCTCTTGAGAAAGGCGATTATGAAACTGTAGGACAAAAAATGTATGAAACTCATCATGGTATGAGCAAACTGTACGAAGTAAGCTGCGAAGAACTTGATTTCCTGAACGATATTGCATTCGACTGCGGAGTTACAGGTTCACGAGTTATGGGTGGAGGCTTCGGCGGTTGTACAATCAACCTTGTTAAGAATGAATTGTACGAAACATTCATAACTACAGCCAAAGAACGTTTCAAAGAAAAATTCGGTCGTAGCCCTAAAGTTTACGACGTAGTTATTGGAGATGGTTCACGTAAAATATGCTAAGCCATAAAAATTAAATAACTGTCTAAAAGAAGAGTCTGCAAAAACAGGCTCTTCTTTTTTTACCAACAGATATATATTTAAAATCATTTTAAAGTCTAAAAAAGCACTTTATTTTTCATAAAAAACTTACTGGGTTACAACATAGTGAACATATATTTTCTATCTTTGGAAATAACAATAAATTCCATCAAAATGAATCGTGTATATTACATAATATTATTCGCTTTGTTTCCCATATATGTTCTGTCGCAAAATACAGAGAATATATCAGTTAAAGACTCCGTAGTCAATGCAGACAACATAATAAATTCTGAGTTCCCAAAAGATTCACTTGACACAAAGCTCTTTGCTCCTATCACCCCGGTTGGCATGTCCACGCCGTTCGGTATGTACGGAATTACTCCATTCTCGTATAATTACGCAAATTGGGAACTCCATAAAGGATTTAACGCTTCCTTAGGTATGCATGTCACATTCAGCCCATCCAAATACGCACCTTCAGGAGTAGGATTCGGACAGGACGCGGCTTTCATGTATGCTGTTCCCATCAATAACAGATTAAGTGTTGCCGGTGGACTATATGCCACAAACATGGATTGGGGATTTATCAATTACAAAAACGTAGGAATAGCAGGCGTGGCAGCTTTCAAACTTAACGACAAGATTACACTATATGGGTATGGAAACAAATCATTGATGCCTCAACGTTCTCCTTTATATTACCCTCTTCCTAATTTTTCACCCGATAAGCTAGGTGGAATGATAAACTTCAAAATAGGCGAAAGTTCTTCTATCAGCTTCGGTGTAGAAGGAATAAAAGGTTACGGACCATATTACTGGTAATCAAATAGACTACATTCAGATACATTATAGGATAAAAAATCCTAACTTTGCAAGCTGAAAGAAATATCGTAAATATATGTCACAAAAAGTAACTGCAACTGAACTTGGAACCGAACCTATAGGAAAACTTCTTATGCAATATGCTGTTCCGGCAATCATTGCCATGACAGCATCGTCACTTTACAACATGGTGGACAGTATATTCATCGGTCATGGAGTCGGTCCGATGGCTATATCCGGACTTGCCATAACATTCCCACTGATGAATCTGGCAGCTGCGTTTGGCTCGCTTGTAGGTGTCGGAGCCTCAACACTTGTTTCCGTAAAGCTGGGACAAAAAGATTATTCTTCGGCACAACACATTCTAGGTAATGTAGTCTCGCTAAATGTAATTATGGGTATATTGTTTACAATAATCACACTCATATTCCTCGACCCGATACTATATTTCTTCGGAGCAAGTGAAGCTACCATTCCTTATGCGCGAGATTATATGGTTATCATATTGTTGGGAAATGCCATAACACATTTATATCTTGGTCTGAACTCAGTTCTACGCTCTGCCGGACATCCACAGAAAGCTATGGTAGCTACAATACTGACAGTGGTAATAAATACCATACTTGACCCTCTTTTTATCTACGGTTTCCATATGGGAATAAAAGGAGCTGCCGTTGCGACCATACTGGCACAGATTATATCACTCATATGGTTAATAAAAATATTCTGCAATAAAAATGAACTGCTGCATTTCAGAAGAGGCATATACAGACTTCACGGCAATCTGGTATCAAACATTATAGGCATAGGTATGGCGCCATTCCTCATGAATCTGGCATCATGCTTTATAGTCATTCTCATAAACAAAGGATTAAAATTATATGACGGTGACCTTGCTATAGGTGCATTCGGAATAGTAAACAGGATTGTCTTCCTGTTTGTCATGATAGTAATGGGCCTGAACCAAGGTATGCAGCCTATAGCAGGATATAATTTCGGGGCAAAGCAATACCATCGTGTTAACCATGTTATGAAACTTACTGTTATAGCAGCCACGATAATAACCACTTCAGGATTTATAGTAGGTGAATTCATTCCAAGACTTGCAGTATCTGCATTTACCACAGACGAGACACTTGTAAATCTATCTGCCAATGGCCTTAGAATTGTAGTAATGTTCTTCCCTATAATAGGTTTCCAGATGGTTACGTCTAACTTCTTCCAGAGTATCGGTATGGCACGTAAGGCAATCATACTGTCCCTAAGCCGTCAGGTACTTATACTGATACCATGTCTTTTCATACTGCCACTGTTCTTCGGATCGCACGGAGTATGGATAAGTATGCCTATATCCGACCTTGCAGCAAGCGTACTGGCAGCAATTATGTTATACAGACAGTTCGACAAGTTCAGGAAGCATAGTGCTTAAGTTCTCACATATACATTTTGATTTTTAATTCATAAGAATTATATTTGTAGAAAGACATATTAAAAACTTACAACCATGAAAGATAATTTTGTAATAAACCTCGGACGTCAGCTCGGTAGTGGCGGAAGAGAAATAGGCGAAAAACTTGCAAAAGAACTAAATATAGCTTTCTACGATAAGGAACTTATAAACCTGGCATCAAAAGAAAGCGGACTCTGCCGCGAATTCTTTGAACAGGCAGACGAGAAAGCATCAAAAACCATCCTTGGAGGGTTATTCGGTTCAAGATTTCCTTTCCTTACTGAAGGAGCCTATCCTTATAATTCATATCTCAGCAATGATTCTCTATTCAAGATACAGAGCGATGTAATCAGAGAACTAGCTGAAAAGCAATCATGTCTTTTCGTAGGAAGATGTGCAGACTATATACTTCGCGACCATCCAAGATGCGCCAATGTATTTATATCATCATCTCCCGAAGCACGAATAGAACGCCTTATGGCTACACTGGAAATATCTGCTGAAGAAGCTGAGGAACTTATGGAAAAAGCAGACAAGAAACGTTCTTCATATTATAACTACTATAGTTACAAAACCTGGGGGGCAGCAGCTACATATCACCTTTGCGTTGACTCTTCAGTACTTGGTATAGACGGAACTGTAGAGTTCGTAAAAGAATTCGTCACAAAAAAGTTAGATCTTTAATATAAACTCAGGAACAATACACGGATAATTTTTAAATATACATTCACTGTCAGCCATAAAGCGTATTTATTGCTCTATGGCTGATTTTTTATTGTCCGTTACTCCTTTCTCATACAGACTTGGCGAAGTTCCGGTAATTTGCTTAAATACTCGGTTGAAATTATTAGGCGTACTGAACCCTGTCTCATAGGGCAGGAAGTATTTCATGCTTACAGGCTCAGACACGGATGCTGACACTGGACGAAGTCTTCAGGCTGGCAGATGAAAACAGTAAAAGTATCAACATCCATTCATTGATGACAGACGAGGCGGAAAAAGCCATAGAGATAGCTAAGAACGACCTTCTGCCATCTGTAGGAGCAAAAGCTACAGCACAGTATATCAGCGATTGCGTTACGTTCGACCGTGATTTCGGAAACTGGGAAAGTGGAGAGATGATAGTTGAAAAGGAATATGCCGAAGAAGAGTTGCAGAACTCAGTACATGAGGCATGTATAGGACTTGATCCAATATGGAGAGGATATGATGTTTTAATGATGGTATATCCGGCATCTTGGATACTTACCGGGATATTAGTATGCACTGCATATTATATAACTTTCCGCACTGAAAAGTTTATTACAGACAAATCAAAGAAATAAAATTTAAGGACACTATATCACGTATCTGACAAGCAAATCAAGTATTACCAAAAACGCCCTGCTATTCCGATTGAAATGGCAAGGCGTTTTGAGATACAAGTAAAAAAATCTTTTCTCTCTTTATTTTATACTGTACACTTTGAAATTGGCATATCTCGAATTACGGGTAAACATCTGTCTGAGCCCTATTCTACCTTTCGTTATAGCCGGAGCTGAGGAACCGTCAAAATAGAAAGTCTCATTCTTTCCGTCACCAGTGACATTCATATACAGCTGATCGCCATATTTTATCACCTTGATATGATAAGTCACTCCTATCTTGAACAAACCTGTATTGTAATATTCCAGTTTCAGATCCGTACCGTTAAGATTATTTCCAGGCATATATCTGCGTCCTCTGATATACTCGTCTTTATTCTCCGATGGTACACCGGTCACGGCATAACTGATGTGATAGGTATTCATATTCCTGAAATATGTGCTCATGGCCGGAACTTTTCTCAAATTGTTCCATTTCGAAATATCCTCGGCATACTCACCTTCACCGGAACCTGTTGCCTGAATATAAAGGATATTAACAAAATAATACTTTGATGAATCCAATCTTGTAAAATCGTATTCTATCATAATATTACCTTCAAACTCTTTCTTTGTCCACAAAACAGTGTGATGCGCATCATTATAAGCCTCATCACCGGCATAGACTTCAAGTCCACCGTTGCGGTGTACCACTTTGGCTATATCACCGTCCTTAAACCATTGCTTCTGCCAATCCTTTTTGAAAGAGTCTTCAAATACCAACTTCATATCTTTAGAAGCCAGTTTCTGAAATTCACCATAATATTTTTCAGACTGGGCAAAAGTTCCTATCTGAAGAAGTAATCCTATCAATAAAAAAAATACTCTCATATAAATTACACTTAGTTGTTAATTAAAATCCAGGAATAATATTCAAGCCGGCACGTATCTGCTTCGTTTTATGCAGCTTCATCCATTCATCAAGCAAAGCCCTGTGCCGCTTAAGCTCTGTTTCATATCTTTTCTCTATAGCAAGATTTCTCATTTCACCACGGTCTGTATTCATATCAAACAACTGTTCGCGATAATGTCCTTTATCATAAATCACATATTTGAAATCTTTTGTTCTCAAAGCCCAACCACGGGTGTTCCCACCTTTATCAAACATAGTTTCGGTAACTACGAAATCCTGATGTCCGGCATTTATATCACAATTTTCAACCAGTTTCCTATAAGAACGTCCAGGCAATCCTTCAGGCATTTTCACTTCAGCCCAGTCGCATACTGACGCAAAGAAATCCACACCATTGTTTACCAATTGAGGCAATTCCTTTCCGGCATTCTTTTTTCCAGGAAGAACTACTATCATAGGAACATTGATCACCTCTTCATAAAGAGCAGACTTCTGATTCCACTGATGTGCCCCCATTCCGTCGCCATGATCGCTGGTAAAAATAATAACCGTATTTTGCCATAATCCGTTACGGTCTATGGCATCAACCAGCTTGCCAATCTCCGCATCCACATGCTCCACAAGTCTGAAATACGCATTTCTGTATCTACGCCAATCGTCAGGAGTATAGTTTGAAGTGGGATAAGCACTATAATTCAAGCTCTTCTCATACCTTATCACATCGGCATCATACGGATTACGTTCATAATTCAACGGCAATCCAGGACACTCGGCAATGTCAGCCTGAGGAGTATCCGCATAAGGAAGATTTTGCTGACGTGCAAATTCGCATATGTTATGAGGATTATCAAACGAAGCTACAAGGAAAAAAGGTGATTTATGCTTTGAGTCAAGATAATTTATGCACGATTCTGCCAGACCGAAATCATTATGGTCGTGTATGTTTCTGAACCCAAATTCCTTATCAGGAATAGAAGCCGTATGTACATGCCATTTTCCGGCATAAACACAATCATATCCGGCATTACTCATCAGTACACCAAGGCTTTGGCTCTTCAGATTTTCCGGCATAGGATCGCCATTACTCGGCATACCTATCTCATGGGCAAAATGTCCTGTAAACATAGATGCCCTTGAAGGTCCGCTTAGAGGTGTAGAACAATAAGCATTGCGAAACATTACTCCTGCCTCTGCCAAACGGTCCATGTTGGGGGTATGCAAGTCTTTGTTTCCCATACAACTCATGGCTGTTGCCGTCTGCTGGTCGGTCATAATATAAATAATATTAGGCTTTTCTGCCGACTGAACAAAAGCAGGAAGAACCATCCCTCCTACTATCAAGAATTTTTTCATAATAGATTTAATTAAGTTATTAAGTTATACAAGGCAAAATTATAAAATAATACAGCAAATAACTTATACTACAGAATAAAAACTTTCAATATTATATATTTTTACAATAAAGACTTTAAAAAGGACGTTCACCCTGAATAGTTCTTACAAGTTCCAATACTTTATTGACTTCCGTTTCATTACCCGATATTACCAATGACACCCCGCCTTCTCTTCCTGATATTCCTCCTACACCGTATGGAAATACCTTCACATCGGCGAACTGGCGTATTGCTTCTATCTCGGTAAACACCGTACCTGTCCTGAACATATAAAGCTTTGGAACGGAATTCAGTCTTTCGTTACCGGCATTCAATGTATTCTCTAGTATCTCAAGATTTGCCGTGGTCTCTTTCTCCAGACCTATCGGGATTATAAGTTCCGCCTTACCTTCGCCTACATAAGAAAGAAGTTTATATGTAGTACCACCATTGGGAGCACCTATACAAACAGCTGCCTGCTTCATGGAATAGTTCAGAAGGTTGCCTCCTTTCATCACTATATCACCGGGTTCAAGCATTTTCAAAGCCTCGTCATATGTTACATCCAACACCTTTCCATCCTTTATAACCACTTCCTGCATCTGCCTCTTATCCGCATTCACCGGAGACTGACCTTCGGGAGCAAAATGACCTATAACGAAACTACCATGTTCAATACTCTTATTCAGCAAATCTTCGGCTATATAAGTATTTGTAGTTCCTTTAGTGACAATAATCATCCCTTTTTCAAGTTTTTCTTTCACCGAAGGCATTGCCATTATTCCTTTGGCTATAAGACGTTTACCTTCACTCACTGTCAGATTAACTCCGGCAAATACATCATTCTCCGAAGCCATTACTTCCGGAGCTGTTTTTACTACTTCTTTCTCTGTTTTTTGTGTACAAGATACCATAAATGTTCCTGATAAAAATAAACCAAATACTATTAAACTTACTCTATTCATGATAGATATATTTCAAAACGGAATGCAAGTTACAAACAAACAGAGATATTAAAAAAAGGTTGCCTAAGAAAAAATCTTAAACAACCTTACAAAATTATTTACAATTCAATTATTACTGTTTCATCAAATACTCCTTGAAAGAAGCAAAATCCTTGCTCATAGGCACACTGAGTTTCTTTCCGCGCATGAACTCCTGAAGCTTCTCAGGAATCTTTACATCAGCACCTATAATGTTCTGAACAGTCTGAAGGAACTTGGCTGGATGAGCAGTTTCAAGGAATACTCCTGTTTCACCAGGCTGCAATTCTTCTGCCAAAGCACGATATCCGCATGCTCCGTGAGGATCGAGCAGATAACCGGTTTCTTCATATACCTTCTGTACAGTTTCGCTTATCTGTTCATCCGTGTAAGTTTCGCCTGAGATTTCAGCCGCAATCTTATCATGGCTTCCACCGTAAAGATCAATTATACGTGCAAAGTTACTTGGGTCGCCAACATCCATGGCATTGGCAATAGTAGCTATAGACGGACGCGGATTATACTCGCCTGTCTTCAGATATTGATAGAAGATGTCATTACGGTTGTTAGCTGCTATGAAGCGTTTGATAGGCAATCCCATCTTCTTTCCGAACAGCCCGGCTGTGATGTTACCGAAGTTACCGCTTGGCACACAAACCACCAGATTGTCAGCCAATCCCTGTTTCTTCATCTGTGCGTATGCATAGAAATAATAGAATGACTGTGGAAGGAAGCGTGCCACATTGATGGAGTTGGCAGAAGTGAGCTGCATATGAGCATTAAGTTCCTTATCCATGAATGCGTTCTTGACCAAAGCCTGACAGTCATCGAATGTGCCGTCCACCTCTATTGCCGTAATGTTCTTTCCGAGGGTAGTGAACTGTTTTTCCTGAATTTCACTCACCTTACCTTTTGGGTAAAGTACATAAACATGAATACCTTCTACTCCAAGGAAACCGTTTGCAACAGCACTACCTGTATCACCAGATGTAGCAACAAGCACGTTCACCTCCTTCTTGCCTTCCTTACGGATGAAATATCCCAAAAGTCGTGCCATGAAACGTCCGCCAACATCCTTGAATGCCAAAGTAGGGCCATGGAAAAGCTCCAGTGAATAAATATTGTCTTTAACCTTTACGGCAGGGACATCAAAGTTCAGTGTATCATAGACAATGTGTTTCAAAGTTTCTGCAGGAACATCCTCACCGAAGAAAGCGTCAGCCACACGGTAGGCTATTTCCTGAAATGAAAGGTTTTCTATCTCGTCAAAGAATGATTTTGGCAAAGGCTTTATCTCGTAAGGCATATACAGACCTTTGTCCGATGCCAGACCTTTTACCACAGCTTCTTCAAGCGATGCATCCGAAGCTTGTTTGTTTGTACTGTAATATTTCATAGGTTTCTTATTATAGTTGACAAGGCAACAGTTACAAGTTGACAAGGTTATAATAATATGGGAAAAACCTATCTATTAACTTGTCAACAAGTCAACTCGTTACCTAAAATATTATTTCATAAATTCATTCATAAACTCGTCCCTTTCCATTGTACCATACACTCCGGATTTGCATGAAATCTCATCGTAAGTCTGTACGCTGTCAGGCTCAATTCCCGGATAATAAATCAGGAATGGAACAGGCTCATTGGTATGAGTACGATGTTCGCATGGTGTAGGATGGTCAGGAAGTACGGCAATAGCGACAGGCTCATCCCAGTCTTTTACAGCCTCATATATCGGACCTACCGCACGTTTATCCAGGTTTTCTATGGTCTGAAGTTTTAAATTCACATCACCTTCATGTCCGGCTTCGTCGCTTGCCTCAATATGCAGATAAACGAAGTCATCCGTTTTCAGGGCTTCAATAGCAGCTGCTGCCTTTCCTTCATAATTTGTATTATAAAGCCCTGTAGCACCTTCCACATCTATACATCTCAATCCGGCATAACGTCCGATACCACGGATAAGATCTACAGCAGTTATCACAGAGCCCTTCTTTATCTGAGGGTACTTCTGCGACAATGGTTCCATCTTAGGTCTGTAGCCAGGACTCCATGGCCATATACTGTTGGCAGGATCCTTACCCTCAGCCACACGTTTCAAGTTTACAGGATGCGATGCCAGCAGTTCCTGAGATTTAAGAATAAGGGCATTCAGCAAATCGGCAGTTTCCTGAGCCTCCGGACATTCAGCCTTTATCATATTAGGGCGGAACGGCTGCAAAGGAATGTCATGAGGCGGAACGCAATGAAGATGCTTGTTACCGCCTTTTATTACCAACAGATGACGGTACTGAACCCCTGTATAGAAATGTATCCTGTCAGTACCAAGTCGTTCTTCAAGGAATTTAATAAGTTCGTCAGCCTCTTCCGTCGTGATATGTCCTGCCGAATGATTTTTAAGAGTTTCTCCTTCAACACATATAATATTGCAACGCATAGCCATATCTCCCGGCTCAAGGTCAACACCGATGCTTGCAGCTTCAAGCACTCCGCGTCCCTCATACACCGTAGGCAAGTCATATCCCATTACCGACATGTTTGCAACCTCGCTGCCTGGATGAAAACCGTCGGCTACTGTCTTCAGCATACCTGTACGTCCCATAGCTGCAAGCTTATCCATATATGGAGTCTTTGCGTATTGCAATAAAGTCTTATCCCCAAGGGCAGGTACTGGCCAGTCCGCCATACCGTCGCCCAGAATTATAATGTGTTTCATATCTGTTAGTTGTATTTATATATTCGCTATACTCATGATGTCGGCAAATACACCCGCTGCCGTAACACTTGCTCCGGCACCATATCCCTGAATGAGCATAGGATATTCATTATATCGTTCAGTAGTAATAAGTATTATATTATTTGTTCCCTCAAGGTTATAGAAAGGATGATTAGCACCAACCTCCTGAAGAGAAACACTACCCTTTCCGTTTTCAAGTTTGGCAACAAATCTCCATCTCTTGTTGTTAGCCTCAAGTTCTTTTCGTTTAGCTTCAAAATCGGCATCAAGCTTACTGATGTTCTTCCAGAAATCATCAATAGAACCTTCAAAGAACTCATCAGGTATGAAAAGGTTCTTCTCCACATCTTCCTGATTGAGTCTGTATCCCGCTTCGCGGGCAAGAATGACAAGTTTTCTGATAACATCCTTTCCGCTAAGGTCTATTCTTGGGTCTGGTTCAGAGTATCCGCCTTCCTTGGCCAGACGTATAGTCTCGCTCAAAGGAACATCACTGCTCAGCTTGTTGAAAATGAAATTCAATGTACCGCTCACAACAGCCTCAATTCTCAAAATCTTGTCACCACTGTTGATCAGGTCATTGATGGTATTGATTACCGGAAGACCGGCACCTACATTTGTCTCGAACAGGAATTTTACTCCACGCTGACGTGCTATCTGTTTCAGTTCTTCATATATTTCATATTCCGAAGATGCCGCAATCTTATTGGCAGCCACAACCGAAATATTATGACTCAGGAAATCCTTATAAAGACCGGCTATCACTGGACTTGCAGTACAATCTACGAACACAGAGTTAAATATATTCATGCCGATAATCTCATCGTGAAGGACCTGTGGAGACGAAGGGATACCTTTTTCTTCAAGTTCCTTACGGTAATTTTCCAGATCAATTCCTCGACGTGTGAAATATGCCTGATGTCCGTTTGCTATACCTACTACTCTCAGACGCAAACCACGTTCCTTCATCAGTTTTTCCTGCTGACTGTGAATCTGCTCAATCAGACTGTTTCCTACCGTACCAATACCGCATATGAAAAGATTCAGTACCTGGTACTCAGACAAGAAAAAAGAATCATGGATTACGTTAAGCGTCTTACGCAATGACTCAGCCTCTACAACAAAAGATATATTGGTTTCCGAAGCACCCTGAGCACAAGCTATCACGTTGATACCGTTACGTCCCAGAGTACCGAATAGCTTACCGGCGATACCAGGAGTATGTTTCATGTTCTCACCGACAATAGCAACTGTCGCCAGATTGCCTTCTGCCATCATAGGCGAAATCTCACCCATTTCTATTTCCTTTGCAAACTCGGCATTAAGCACTTCGCAAGCCAATGCAGCATCCTCGTTTCGTACACCAATTGAAGTAGAGTTTTCAGACGATGCCTGTGACACAAGGAACACACTGATACCGTTTTCGGCCAAAGTCTTGAATATACGGTGGTTAACACCAATCACGCCCACCATACCAAGACCTGTCATTGTGATAAGACAAGTATCATTGATTGACGAAATACCCTTGATAGGTTTGGATGAATGGTCAGAGTCCTGTTTGATAATAGTTCCCGGAGCTTCAGGATTGAAAGTATTCTTGATAAGAACCGGAATGTTTTTATGGCATACAGGATATATTGTAGGAGGATAAACCACCTTAGCACCGAAGTTACAAAGCTCCATTGCCTCAACATAACTCAGTTCGTTTATAGGATATGCCGTACTGATTACACGTGGATCGGCAGTCATGAATCCGTCAACATCTGTCCATATTTCCAGAATATCGGCATCAAGCGCAGCAGCGATAATGGCAGCTGTATAATCCGAGCCACCGCGTCCCAGGTTAGTAACTTCACCTGTATTCTTATCTGTAGAAATAAATCCCGGAACAAGTGAGACTTTCGGAAGTTCTACAAAAGCTTCCCTTACCAAAGTATTTGTAAGTTCTGAATCAAGAATATGTTTGTTATGCTTTTTCTCTGTCTTGATAAATGTACGTGAATCGAACCATACGGCACCCTCTATCAGAGTAGCAACTATTATGGATGACAAACGCTCGCCATAGCTGACTATTGTGGCCGAAGTTTTTGGCGACAAGTCGCGAATAAGGAAAATACCCTGGAATATATCTTTCAGTTCGCTCAACAGTTCATTCACCCTGTCAAGGAGAACTTCTCTGTCTTTTCCTGCAGGAATAACAGTATAAACCATTTCAATATGACGGTTCACTATTTCCTTCATTTCCTTTTCATATGCCGAATCGCCCTCCGATGCCATTTTTGAAGTCTTTATCAGCTTGTCGGTTATACCTCCTAATGCTGATACCACAACTATTACTTTATCATCTATAGCTTCGACAATCTTTTTTACACTTACCATGCTATTGACAGAACCTACAGATGTTCCGCCGAATTTCAACACTTTCATACCTTTGAGATTATTGAATACGTTTCATTGTACGCCAAAGCAGTACAAAAAATAAAATGATTAAAACTTGAATAAAAAAGAAGAAAATGCTTACGTCCGTAAGCGTGTATCACGTAGAAACACATTATATATATACTCAACCCCGAGGGGTCATCCCAGTACCACATAATGTGACGAACGTACGCCCCATTCCATAAGTTGTGATATTGTTATAATGTGCAGTCATTTAGATTGAAATGTTTGTTAAAAGTTTTATCGTTGGCAAATATAAGAACATTTTTCTACAATCAAACACAAAAAAGGATTTTTTTGCAGTCAAACTTGTTTTTTTTGTGACAAAACAGACACATTACAATCGTTTATAAACAAATAAAGGAAGATGTATCAATCTATTTGTACACCTTCCTTTATCATATTACTTAGTATTTTTATTATTCAGCAGAACCAAAAAGGATATCATCTCCCTGTATAAATCTAATATCACGAGGAATTCCTGCGCCGTTAATTTTATCAAGATCAGCCTGAAGAGCCGGAGTTATACCGCCGTTTTCTGTTCTAAACTTAGTTGCAAACTCAATATCAATGTAGAAGCTACCACAGCAATTCCTAACATTGATGCCGATAAATTTAGAAGTTTCTTTTTCATAATTTATATATAATGAATTGTTTATTCCTTTGGCCAGCGAAGATAGTAAAAAGATTTTGATTAGAAATAAATCACTTAAATCCAAGAACTATAATTCCACCTCTTTTATACAACCTGTGTGATTATAGAACACTTTATTTCCCCACAAAGAATAAAACAAAGCATACTTATCAACTCCCGAACAATGACATACACCCAGTTCGTCCGGCAATGAGTTTTTCAATCCTTTTACTATTACATCATCCTTATCTGACGAAGCATTATGTATATGGAAACCACCTATAATCATTTTTAAATGGTTTTCATTAAAAAACGAAGACACACTGCGTAAAATATTGGTTATCCCACGATGTGAACATGCACTAAGCAATATCATACTTTCTTCCCCTTTCAACACTAAAGCCAACTCATCTTCGAATCGGTCAGGTATCAACTCCCCGTCACGCTTTACAATAAACTGTTCAAAATGAGTATCATATTCATTGATTACAGGCAAATCAGGAAATATCCATATTCCTGGAAGTATCTCCGTAGTTTTATCCACAAATATAAAACGCGACATATCCATACGTACAGCATTTCTGATACCATTTTCGCGGTCTCCCTTAAACTTAGGATCCAGAGCCTCACGTTTACAGAGTACTTTCGCTTTCTTGTTTATTTCAAGAAACGCTTCAAGCCCTCCAGAATGGTCACTATGTCCGTGCGACAATACAAGATAATCCACGCGCTGCAAATCGCAATGCAACAAACGTGCATTACGTATAAATAAATCAGACGCACCTGTATCAAAAAGTACTACATTACCTCCCGCCTCAACATATAATGACAAGCCATGTTCAGCCTGCAGCTTACGACCATAAACACAGTTTTCTACTAATGTTGTTATTCTACATTTCATATTTTTATATACAGAGAATTAAAACTATCAAATGCAATTATAGTAAAAAAAATTCTACAATAACATTATAAATACTGGTATTATAAAAGTGTAATGCAAATAAAAACATTTCAAGAACAATATAAATGCCCGACCTGCTTCTTTCCGTCAGGCCGGGCACATAATTAAATATCAAATACAAATATTATCAGAAATTACCTTTGTTCGCATTATCCCACCAAACATGAGTACCACCTTTATCACCGGAGAATCCCAATTTACTTGTATTTTCTTCATTCAGGAGTTTTATTCCTGATTTCTCAAGTTCTTCTCCATTTGTATTATATTCATTTTCTGCATATATTACACGGCGAATACCTTCAGTAGAGTCAATAGCATTGTTGCTTTCGTTCACGAAAGCAGGGAACAGTATTGGATATCCAGTTCTTCGCTGTTCTGCCCAAGCTTCTGTTGATAACGGGAACAGTGCAAAATACTTCTGAGTAATGATTCTTGCAAGTTTATCTTCTTGACTTGCTCCTTCATCCCATTTAACACACAGCTTGTTCAATGCTTCTATATCCAATTTAGGCCAAATAGGATCTTTAAAATCTTCCTGTGTTGATGTTCCTTTGATATAATCCTCTACAGCACCATCAGGATAAGCTTTTATTCCTGCATAATTTCCACGATATTTGAGTTCGTTTTCCATTGATTTACGGATACCGTCCTCATATAACTGCTGTACGCTTTCATTACCTATATTCCAACGAAGTTTAGCTTCAGCAAGCAGGAAGTAAGATTCCGCTTGTTTAAATATAGGAAGAGGTGCAGTAAATATACCTATTTCATTCTTATAGTCAACCCATGAAGAGAAAGAAGCCCAATTATTAGGTTTGTTAGGCAAACCGCTGGCAAATCGTATTCCTAAATACTGTTTATTCTCTTCAACTGCAACTGCTTCTGACTTGTCAACCTGTTTATCACCTTTCCAATAAGTAACTACGCCATCTTCATCTTTCTTTTTAGAATATCCTTCATATAATACATCTTCAATATTCTTTGTCATATATAATGGCTGACGTGGATCCTTCATTCCTGACATTAACGTTACGAGATTAGCGTTAAATCCGCAGTCACCCCAGTTAAACATCAACCACATATAGTTTTCAAGACCTTTCTCTATAAGTATATCCTTACCACCGTTAGCAAGAGTATTCTTTGCTGCATCTGTAGCTATCTGTTTTACGTCTATTCCTACCTGATTCATTTCATCCACACGTTTTGACAGACGCAGAGCCATACGCAATCTCATGGTGTTAGCTATTTTTACCCACATTTCTGTATCGCCATTACACCATACATCGGCACTCTTCAATTTTGCCTTTTCATTTTCTGTCATCGATTCAATAGCAGTGATAGCATCTCCCAAATCGGTCAACATTATTTTATAAAGCTGCTGCTGACTATCGAAATAATACGATGTGGTATATTCATCAGCTTCAAGGATTGAAGTATAAGCCAAAGGACCATATGCATCTGTAGTCATCAGTGTTCCATAAGCTTGAACTATACTCATAACAGCAGCAAGACCATTTTCTCCGTCAGCCTTACATGCTGCAATAATACGTCTTGTATTATTGAATATATGAAGATAGAAGTTTTCATGCATACCACCGCTATGACCACGGTTTTCACCCAAGTCACCATTAGTGAATCCACCGTTAGGAGTCATGAAATAACCACTATATAGGTCAATAGTAAGGTTTGTCCAAAACTGGAACATATTCTGCTGTGGAGGATAACAATAAGTCATAGGTTCCAACCACTGAGCTGAAGTTGGCAAATCATTTGGATCAACCTGAACATTACTAGTATTAATACTTTCAAAATCATCTATACAAGAGGTAATCATATTCCCTCCCAATATAGGAAGCGCCATAATCAAAGCGCATTTCAATATTTGTTTACGTTTCATAGTTGACATATATTAGAAGTTAAGTTTAAGGTTCAAACCGAAACTGCGTGAAGTAGGCAAACCAAACATATCCACTCCCTGGATACCATTGCCAGTACCTGCAGAAATATCCGGATCCATAGGCGCATCCTTATAGAAGAAGAACAAGTTACGTCCGATAACCGCTGCTGTAAGATTCTTTCCTGCTCCAAACAGATTGCGGAAAGTATATCCGAAGCTTAATTCACGCAGACGTACATTAGTTGCATCATATACATAATTTTCATTGGCATAAGGAGTATTGAAGTTTGAGCTACCTGTTGTAGTGTACCATGCTCTCGGATCAAATTCAACTCCGTCAACAACTACCTTTCCTGCATCACGCGCATCACCTGTACGTTTGGAAACGCCCCAACCGTCAAGTGTAGCCTCAGTCATTGACAATACCTTACCGCCAAAGCGTGCATCAATCAAGAATGAAAGAGAGAAGTCTTTGTAATAGAAAGTATTGGTCCATCCTGCAAATACCTTCGAATTCATATTTCCCGCATATTCAAGTTCGTTAGGTCCGTCACCGCTAATAACAGGTTTTCCTTCATCATTCTTTATAGGCTTGCCGTTTTCATCACGCATGATATGACGAACGTACAAATCTCCATACTGTCCACCTTCTTTCAGGATAATCTTGGCACCACCAAAGTCTGTAAGAGTCAAACCATTAGGAAGTTCATCTACAAGTTCCTTTATAATATTCTCATTATACGAGATATTGAAATCAGTACTCCAGCTGAAATTGTCATTAAACTGCTGATACCAGCCTGCTGTAAATTCAAATCCCTGGTTCTGAACGTCACCGGCATTTACATAGCGGTTTCTCAATCCTGACTGATAAGGAGCAGATACAGAGAAGAACTGGTTCTTGGTATTAGTCTTATAGTAAGTAAGAGCCATTGTCAAACGGTTCTGGAAGAATGTACCTTCAAAACCAAATTCCATAGAATGTGTCTTCTCTGGTTTCAAAGTACGGAAAGGAGCATTTTCAGGAGCACCGATAGCACCATTACCGTCTTTTACGAAGTGATAAAGGAGATTTGTTACGTAAACAGGAACGTCATTACCTACTATAGAGTAGCTTCCGCGTAACTTTAACAGATTAACATTCTTACCCATATCTACAAATCTGTCCAAAAGCAAGCTGGCACCTACTGAAGGATAGAAGAATGAGCAGCTTTCTGTATAAGCAAGTGCAGATGACCAGTCGTTACGTGCAGAAAGATCCAGGAACAATCCGTCTCTCCATCCCACCTGAGCTGTAGCAAATACAGCATTCAATCGTTTTTCTGTATTCCAGAAGTCTTCATTACCAAGAACGAAAAGATTCTTATAATAGTTGTTTGGAGCAAAAATATTAGGATAAAATACATTACCTGTTCCAGGAGAAACAAACTTTTCACCTTCTGCCAACATATCCACATGCGATGTCTTGCTCTTTGTGAAACTTGAACCTGCAGTTACAGACAACATAAAATCATTGAATGTATGATTATAGTTCAAAAGGACATCACCGTAAAGCTGGTCACTGAAGTATCTGTTATCTTTGAAACGTCCCATTGTATATTTATCACCGCTACTTGATGCGTAAAGATTATTAGTCCAATGTTCTTCACCACGTTCGTAACGCATACGTCCCTGTATATTAAAATCCGGTGTAATATCCCATTTAACGCTACCACCAAATTCATATCTGTTACGATCAACGATAGAAGCCTGACGGTTCAATACCCAATATGGATTACTGAACTGTTCCTGTTTAACGTTTGTCCAGTTCTGTACGTTAATACCTCTTTCCGGATCAAACACTTCAAAATTTTCCTTATATCCGTCCCAATTCTCACCTCTTGGGAACAAATAAGCTCCAGTCAAAGGATTGAACAGATAACCTGCAGCAGCCTGGTTCTTGATATACTGATTTACAAATTTAGCATTGAAATCTACATGAATATTTTTCAGTACATTAAAGCCAACCTTAGAGCTCAAGTTGTGGCTACGATAATCATTCGTAGGAGTTATACCCTGAGAATATACATTTCCATATGAGAAATAAGACTGTATGTTTTCATTACCACCTGCAAGAGATATAGAATTGTTGGTAGTGAAACCTGTACGGTAAAATTTCTTCAGATAATTTGGAGCAGGAGAATCCAGTTTGTTACCCCAACTGTAAGTACCGCTGTCGCTCATACCGTAATTGTTTTGGAATTCAGGCAAAAGCATCGGAGTTTCCATAGTAGTATTGCTGGAAACATTTACAGACACTTTACCAGACTGAGCAGACTTGGTTGTAATCATGATAGCACCGTTCGCAGCCACAGCTCCGTACAAGGCAGCAGCAGAAGCACCTTTCAGCAAGGTGATTGAAGCAATATCATCAGGATTTATTGTTGACATGACGTCACCACCGTCTCGCTGTCCACCCCAGTTGCTGTCAACCTGTTCAGTTGAAACAGTAGTCATCACCGGAACACCGTCAACAACGATAAGCGGCTGGTTACTACCGCTGATAGATTTACTTCCTCTGAACTGGATTTTAGAAGAACCACCGGCACCTGTAGAGTTAGGAGTAATCTGTAAACCTGCACTCTTTCCTTGCAGTGCGTTAATCATATTGACACTCTTCACATCATTTACGTCCTTACCTCCTACAGTCTGGGCCGAATAGGTCAGTGTTTCCGATTGACGCTGAATACCCATAGCAGTCACCACCACTTCACCCAAACTCTGGGCATCAGATTCCATCACTACATTAATTATCTTACGATTACCAACTGTTTCTTCAACACTTTTCATACTTACATATGAAAACACAAGAATGTCATCAGGAGAAGCTTCAATAGAATAATTACCGGAGAAATCGGTAACAGTACCAGTCGTTGTACCCTTTATAAGTACATTTACACCAATTAATGGTTCATTCATTTCCTTGTCTGTCACAGTACCTTGAACGATTTGAGCCTGTGCATACAACGAAGTTAGAAACATCCCTACCAGGAATGTCACTACAGAAAGAGAAAATCGCTTCTGCATAGTATTAAATTTAAAAATAAAACAATGTTGCTATATATTCTAAAATAAAGCAGTTTAGTTTTTTTCGGTTCAATAAAGATTTAATGCTAACATCGCAAATATAAAAATATTTTTTCAAATAAATAAATAAAATGAAATAAAAATACTCGGAAAGAGACTCCATTTATAAAAAAAACGAGGCATATACAGAGATAACTATTTAACTTTCAAGATATTAACAAAGGTGATATTTTAGAACTTCATATAAAATAAATAATTATACAGTAGAAACAAATGAAAATAATCCCACATTATAATAATGGGAAATAGCGGAAAAAGAATTCATAAAAGTCAAAGGACCGGTTTTATGTGCAGTATTTGAACAGAAAGGAGATAAAATTCAAGCACCAACCAAAACTAACATATTGAGTAACATTTCAGCAATATAGCTTCTTTTTATCACAAGAAATGACAAAACAAATAACAACTATATTTATTATTTATTGCCATCTAGAAAGCAAAAGTTAATCAAGCCCACAATATAACCAACAGAAATAACATCTAAACAGTCCAAGATGTTAAATACCCACTTAGAATTAACAATCGCCCAAACGAAATACTTCAATAAAACAACAAAGAATTCCAATTAAAACGACAAAGAATATCTTTCAAAATGACCTGTCGTTTTTATAAAACGCTTGAGTCCGGCTAAAAACATTGAAAAAAGCAACGTTTTTTCTCTATTTTGGAAATAAAAACAGCGTAAATTAAAATATCAATAATGCAAAAATATAAACGCATACAAGACATATTTAAAGCATATATTCATAATATGCTACATATAAAAATCTACATATATAACTACCTAACTTTTTACTATTATCATAACCTACCAGAAATCATTTATTACCATCAAACAATAAATCGTCTGCAAAATTCAGACTCTCAGCTTAACCAATTATCATTTTGTCAAATTGTCATTAACAAAAACATATATAGCCTATACATAAACCAATGAATATTATAAATTGAAATTCCCATGAGATAAAAAAATCACGCCAAAGAGAATGTAAATAGTCAAGCT
>OGCN01001198.1_pt1 | contig 36181 bp, 29 predicted proteins | sample 1570181 | NCBI WGS metagenome assembly OGCN01 (sample SAMEA4370584, study PRJEB24528) | human gut metagenome | reverse complement strand
AAGCCCGCAGCGAAGCCGACTGGCTGGTGGGCATCAACGGCACGCAGGCATTGTCGGTAGCCGCCGGACGGGGCACGTATTCCGTCGGACGTGTGCAGACACCCACGCTGGCGATGGTCTGCAAGCGCTTTTTGGAAAACAGGCGTTTCACACCCGAACCGGTACACCAGCTTCATTTCACCACGTCATCGGTGAGCGTGAACGAGGTTGTAAAATTCTCCTCGATGGAGAAATGGAAAAACAAGGAAGAGGCAACCACATTATATAATAAGGTAAAGGAACAGATGTGCGCCACCATCGTGAAAGTCGAAAAGAAGGAGAAGGTGGAGAACCCTCCGCTGCTGTACGACCTGACCACGCTGCAAAAGGAAGCGAACACGAAGCATGGCTTCACGGCGGAGCAGACGCTCGCCCTCGTGCAAAAGCTTTACGAGGCGAAGCTCGTCACCTATCCGAGAACGTCCAGCCGCTACATCCCGGAGGACGTGTTTGATGAAGTACCCATGTTGTTCGACCGTCTTTCAACCCATTCGTCCTTTGCAGGAAAGATTGAAGCCTTGGACGGACTGAACCGCCGCAGCGTGGACGCCTCGAAAGTGACCGACCACCACGCCCTGTTGGTGACGCCCAACCGCCCGCTGGCGCTCTACAAGGACGAACAAACCATATACGACATGATTGTGGGGCGTATGGTAGAAGCGTTCTCCCCGGAGTGCGTCAAGGACACGACCACCGTCCGTGCGGAATGCGAAGACACAGAGTTCGAGGCGAAAGGCTGCATCGTGCGCAAGGCGGGCTGGCAGTCGGTCTATGGAGAGGATAACACAGATACCGTGCTGCCCGACTGGAAGGAAGGCGACACGCTGGCGATGAACGGCTGCTCGATGAGTTCAGGCATGACGCGCCCCAAGCCGCTGCACACGGAAAGCACCCTGCTGGCGGCGATGGAGACCGCCGGACGCGAGGGCATGGAGGACGAGGAAGTGCGCCAAGCGTTGAAGGATTGCGGCATCGGCACGCCCGCCACCCGCGCCGCCATCATCGAGACCCTGCTCAAACGGGAGTACATGATTCGCGTGAAAAAGTCGCTCGTACCGACGGAGAAAGGGCTTGCCCTGTATTCCATCGTAAAAGGCATGGACATCGCCGACGTGGAGATGACGGGACGCTGGGAGGCGGAATTGGCAAAAATCGAGAAAGGAGAAACGCCGCACGAGGCTTTCCTGCGCGACATCGAAAGCTATACCCGGAAAATTACCACGGAACTGCTTGCCTGCGATAAAATCTTCGGGCACAAGGCGTCGGGCTGCACCTGCCCCAAGTGCGGCACGGGCACGATGCAGTTCTACGGCAAGGTGGTGCGCTGCGACAATCCGGACTGCGCCCTGCCGGTGTTCCGCCAGATAGCGGGCCGGACGCTCACCGACGCGGAAATGACAGATTTGCTGACAAAAGGAAAGACGGGTGTCCTCGGCGGCTTCAAGAGCAAGCAGGGCAAGCCGTTCAGCGCGGCGGTTGCTTTCGATGCGGATTTCAACACGAAATTCGTGTTTCCCGAAAATAAATCGGCAAGAAAATCCACTAACAGGAAAGGAGTAAGAAAATAATGACTACCTTTGCCACTGATTCATGTCATAATCTGTTTCAATTCGTTGATGCTCGTTATTTACATGGATTTAGTGGCGGCACTCGGAGGGATACCGGGTGCCTTTTTTCTTACTTTCCAATCCCATTATCCAATCATCCACTAAATCCATCAGAAAATGAAACAGAACAAGAAAACCCTTCCGGCGGAACTGTCCTACTACGGGCTGTACCTGCTGGACTACCTGAGAACATACCATCCTGACAAAGTTTCCGACACGAACCTCATCACAGCAAGGGAGGAAGCCGCCACCGTAACCTTTGAAAAGGAAAGGCTGGCAGGCGGCACGGTGGAACATGCTCACGAGGAAGCTATGCGCCTCCTGCTGCGCGGGCTGCACTTCTCGCCCTACGCCCTGCTGACAGAGGTCGTGGAGAGGGAGTTCGCCGACGAGGTGGCGGAACTGGAGCGTGAGGCGTTCTGTCGCGACCTGTACCCCCATCTGAAAAACCTGTTTGCCGGTTACGACACGTCGGACGACACCTTCGCCCTGTCGCCCGCCCATGACCTGCTCTATACAGAGTTAGTTGGAACCGTCGTGCTTTATCTGGAGGAAGGTCATGGCGTTCAATAGGAAACAGAAGCTGCGCGACAACATCGAGGCGGTACGCACGGCGTTCACGCTCGACCGTGAGCGGCGCACCCCGACGGAAAGGGAACGCGCGCTGCTGGAACGCTACTGCGGTTTCGGCGGCCTGAAGTGTATCCTGAACCCGGCAAGGGAACTGGCGGATGCCGTGCATTGGGTGAAGTCCGACCTCGAACTGTTCGCTCCTACGGTGGAGCTGCACCGCATCATCCGGGAGAACAGCTGGGACGAAACGGAGTACAAGCGGTATGTTGACTCGCTGAAAGCCTCGGCGCTGACGGCGTTCTACACGCCGCAAGCCATCACGGACACCATCGTGGATGTGCTGCATGACAAGAAAGTGCGCCCGAAGCTCGTGCTGGAGCCTTCGGCGGGCATGGGCGCGTTCATCGCCCCGGTGTTGTCGGACAACCCGCAGGCGGAGGTGATGGCCTTTGAGAAAGACCTGCTGACGGGCAAGATGCTCGGACACCTGTATCCGCAGCAGAAGATACGCACGGAAGGTTTCGAGAAGATAGAAAAGCCGTTCCTGAACCGGTTTGACCTCGCCATCTCCAACATCCCTTTCGGGGACATCGCGGTGTTCGACCCGGAATACACCAATGGCTCAGTATTCAAAAAGATAGCGGCAAAGAAGGTGCATACCTATTTCTTCCTGAAAGGACTGGATGCTGTACGTGACGGCGGCATCGTGGCGTTCATCACCTCGCAGGGCGTGCTGGACACGGAGAGTAACGGCGGCACACGCTACATGATGATGAGAAAGGCGGATTTGGTGTCCGCCATCCGCCTGCCGAACAACCTGTTCACGGACAATGCCAACACGGAGGTGGGATGCGACCTGATAATCCTGCAAAAGAACGAAAGCAAGGAAGAGCTTTCCGAAGAGGACAAGAGATTGGACGATGTCGTAAAGAGCAACCATACGAACATTGCTACCAACGGGTATTTCTTCGACCACCCGGAACACATCATCCACACCGATGCGAAAATGGATACCGACCCCTACGGCAAACCTGCCATGGTCTATACGCACAGCGGCGGTGTGGAGGGTATCGCCACGGACTTGTACCGGATGCTGTCGACGGACTTGTCGGCACGGCTGGACTTGGAACGCTACAACGGTGTCAAGGGGGAGGAACATGAGACACGGACGATTTCCATCCAGCCGCAAGTTCAAGAAGCACAACAGCCGGAGGTGAAAATAGAAGAAAAGACAATACTGCCGAATACAGAAGCGGTGAAAGCCGCGCCGCAGACCGTGGAAACGAAACGGCCCGAAGCACCGGTTATGGACTTGTACGACCTGTTCGGCTTTACGCAGGAGGAGCGTAGATTAGCGGAACGCGGACTGAAGCCGAACAGAAAGAACGCCGGCAAGTCCAAACGTAAGAAACAGCAAGAACTTCCGCTGTTTACACTGTCGGAACTAAAACAGATGGAGGTGAAGCCGGAGAAAAAGGAGAAGCCGAAGCCCGAACCGCCCGCAGGGAAACCCGGCATTGACGATGACCCGGAGGATGCCGTTTACCGCAGTCTGGACTGGGAGACCAACCCACCCATCAACGGCTTCTATGAAACGATGATGTCGCTCACACCGGAACAGCGTGCCGAACTGCGCCGGATGGGAAAGGAAAAGATGGATGCCAATGCCGCCAAGCAAGCGGAAAAAGTGCGCCCAGTCTATCCGATAGAGAACGCTTATGAAGTGCGGGCGAAAAAACAGATTGAGCGTGTGGAAAGGGAGATGCGTGATGAGGAAGCTGCCCTGACGCCCGAAGAGCGGCAACGCCGGAAAGAAGAGGCGATGATGCCCCGTCCGTTCAAGGGCATCATGGAGCCGTACCTGAAAGACGGCTCATTGGTATGGGAACATACGGGAGGTGTCCGCTTCCAAATCGGGGTGCTGAAGGATGTCACCCGGTACGGGGCGACCTTCCAGCCGCTTGACATGGAGGGGATGCAGGCGCAGAAGGCACAGCTCTACATCGACTTGCGCAATACCTACGAGCGGCTCTACGCCCACGAAGCGGAACGCCACGAGGGAAACGCCCTGCTGCGCCGCAACCTGAACACCTACTACGACGAGTTCGTCATGCGCTACGGCAACCTGAATGCTAAGCACAACGCCAATCTCATCCTGATGGACGCTTCGGGGTGCAACATGCTCTCGCTGGAGCGCGGCGAGGACGGGAAGTTCGTCAAGGCGGACATCTTCGACCATCCCGTTTCCTTTTCGCAGGAAACGCTTGTCGAGGTGGAGTCGCCCGAAGAAGCCCTGTCCGCCTCGCTCAACCTGTACGGCGGCGTGAACCTGCCCTACATGGAGTCGCTTTGCGACCTGCCGCAATCGGAGATGCTCGAAACCCTGAAAGGACGGGTGTTCTACAATCCGTTGGCGGATGGCTATGAGATAGCCGACCGCTTCATCGCCGGGAACGTGGTGCAGAAAGTCGCCGATGTGGATAATTGGGTGAAGGAGCACGAGGGGCACGGGATGATGCCGCAGGCGCAGGAGGCTTTGGCGGTGTTGCGCGAAAGCATACCCGAACAAATCCCCTTTGAGGACTTGGACTTCAACTTCGGGGAGCGTTGGATACCCACGGGCGTGTATGCCGCCTACATGAGCCGCCTGTTCGACACGGAGGTACGGATAGCCTACTCGGAGAGCCTCGACGAGTATTCGGTGAAATGCGCCTATAAGACGATGAAAATCACGGACGAGTTTCTGGTGAAAGGCTACTACCGCAACTATGACGGCATGAACCTGCTGAAACATGCCCTACACAACACCTGCCCGGACATGATGAAGGCCGTCGGCAAGGACGAGCATGGCAACGACATCAAGGTGCGCGACAGCGAGGGCATACAGCTTGCCAACGCGAAGATTGACGAGATACGAAACGGCTTCACGGAGTGGCTGGAGGAACAGTCGCCGGAGTTCAAGAAAAGGCTGACAGACATGTATAACAACAAGTTCAACTGTTTCGTGCGCCCGAAATACGACGGCTCGCACCAGAAGTTCCCGGACTTGGACCTGAAAGGTCTGGGGATACAGGATTTGTACCCCTCGCAGAAGGACTGCATCTGGATGCTGAAACAGAACGGCGGCGGGATAGCCGACCACGAGGTTGGAACCGGCAAGACGTTGATAATGTGCGTGTCAGCGCATGAAATGAAGCGATTGGGACTGGTACACAAGCCGATGATTATCGGTCTGAAAGCCAACGTGCGCGAGATTGCCGAAACTTACCGCAGGGCTTATCCCAACGCCCGCATCCTCTATGCGTCGGAAAAGGACTTCGCCGCCGCCAACCGGGTGCGTTTCTTCAACGACATCAAGAATAACGACTGGGACTGCGTCATCATGTCGCATGACCAGTTCGGGAAGATACCGCAGTCGCCGGAGTTGCAGCAGCGCATCTTGCAGGCGGAGCTGGACACGGTGGAGGAAAACCTCGAAGTGCTGCGCTCTCAGGGCAAGGACGTGTCAAGGGCGATGCTCAGAGGGCTGGAGAAAAGAAAAATCAACCTTCAGGCGAAGCTGGAAAAAGTGGAACACGCCATCAAGTCACGCACGGACGATGTGGTGGACTTCAAGCAGATGGGTATCGACCACCTTTTTGTCGATGAGAGCCACCAGTTCAAGAATCTGACGTTCAACACGCGCCATGACCGTGTGGCGGGGCTGGGCAACTCCGAAGGTAGCCAGAAGGCACTGAACCTGCTATTCGCCATCCGCACCATTCAGGAGCGGACGGGCAGGGATTTGGGGGCGACGTTCCTCTCCGGCACGACCATTTCCAACAGCCTCACGGAATTATATTTGCTGTTCAAGTACCTGCGCCCGAAAGCGTTGGAGAAGCAGGACATCCGCTGTTTCGACGCATGGGCGGCCATCTTCGCCAAGAAGACGACCGACTTCGAGTTCAACGTGACGAACAACATCGTGCAGAAAGAGCGTTTCCGCTACTTCATCAAGGTACCGGAACTGGCGGCATTCTATAACGAGATAACCGACTACCGCACGGCGGAGGACATAGGCGTGGACCGCCCGAAGAAGAACGAGATACTGCATCACATCCCGCCCACGCCCGACCAAGAGGCGTTTATCGAAAAGCTGATGCAGTTCGCCAAGTCGGGCGACGCCACGCTACTGGGGCGCAAAAAACTGTCGGAAACGGAGGAAAAGGCGAAAATGCTTATCGCCACGGATTACGCCCGGAAGATGGCGCTGGATATGCGCATGATTGACCCGAATTACGAAGACCATCCCGACAACAAGGCGAGCCATTGCGCCAAGATGATAGCGGAATACTATCATAAGTACGACGCGCACAAAGGCACGCAGTTCGTCTTTTCGGATTTGGGCACGTACCAGCCCGGTGGCGGCTGGAGTGTCTATACCGAAATCAAGCGCAAATTGGTGGAGGACTACAGCATACCCGCCCACGAAATCCGCTTCATTCAGGAATGCAAGAACGAGAAGGCACGGAAGGCGGTCATTGAGGCAATGAACAGCGGTTATGTCCGTGTGCTGTTCGGCTCGACGAGTATGCTCGGCACGGGCGTGAACGCCCAGCGCAGGGCTGTCGCCGTCCACCACCTCGACACGCCGTGGCGACCGTCCGACCTCGCCCAAAGGGACGGACGGGCGGTGCGCAAGGGCAACGAGATTGCCAAACTCTATGCAGACAACAAGGTGGATGTCATTATCTACGCCGTCGAGAAGTCGCTGGACTCGTACAAGTTCAACCTGCTGCATTGCAAGCAGACGTTCATCAGTCAGCTGAAAAGCGGCGCGTTGGGCGCACGAACCATCGACGAGGGGGCGATGGACGAGAAGTCGGGCATGAATTTTTCGGAATACATGGCGATACTGTCGGGCAACACGGATTTGCTGGACAAGGCGAAGCTCGAAAAGAAGATAGCCTCGCTGGAGGGTGAACGCAAGTCGTTCAATAAGGGCAAGCGCGATTCGGAACTGAAGTTAGAGAGCAAGACTTCGGCGCTGAAGAACAACCGGGCGGTCATCGCCGGCATGACGGAGGATTGGGAGAAGTTCATCGCCGTAGCACAGACCGGCAAGGACGGTAACCGGCTCAACCCGATACGGATTGACGGGCTGGACACCGCCGATGAAAAGGCCATCGGCAAGCGGTTACAGGAGATAGCGAAGAACGCCACGACGGGAGGGCAGTACAAGCGCGTGGGCGAATTGTATGGCTTCCCCATCGAGGTGGTCAGCGAAAAGATACTCAAAGACGGACTGGAGTTCCGCGACAACCGCTTTGTGGTGGCAGGCAACTACAGTTACCGCTATAACAACGGCCATCTGGCGATGGCGGACACCCATGCCGCCGCCATGAACTTCCTGAACGCGCTGGAGAAGATACCCTCGGTCATCGACCAGTACAAGGCGAAAAACGAAGCACTGGAGCAAGAGATACCGCAGTTGCGGGAGATAGCAGGCAAGACATGGAAGAAAGAGGACGAGTTGAAACAACTGAAGTCTGAGCTTGCCGCCCTTGACCGCAAGATACAGCTGGAGTTGGCTCCTAAGCAAGAGGAACCGCCCGGTCAGGGGCAGGAACAGGGTGGCAGTCAGGCGATACCGAAAGTGGAGAACGTGCCGAAGCCGGACGATACAGCCCGTGACTATATCCGTGACCGCATTATAATAGGCACGCCGGGCATTTCCGAACACAAGGAACCCCGTGGAATGAAAATTTGAGAAGGAGCCGATGGCGGAGTCAAGTATCAGCCTTCGGCTCTTTTTATAATCATATCACCCTTTCTTGTGCTCTATATTCATTCGGCGTACACCCCACCACTTTCTTGAACATCCGGCTTAAATGGTGCGGATACTGGAAGCCTACTTGATAGGCTATCTCGCTCACGGTCTTGTTCGTGCTTGCCAGCAAGTCCTTGACGCGGTTGATGACGGTAAGGTGGATGTATTCAATGGCGGACTTGCCGGTTTCCTTCTTCACAAGGTCGCCGAAATAGTTGGCGGAGAAATGAAGTTGGTCGGCACACCACGCCACGGTGGGCAGACCGATTTGCTCGGGCTTGTCTGAGTCGAAGTAGCCGGTCATCAGTTCTTCGAAGCGAGTGAGGACATCGCGGTTGATAGCCTCACGGGTGGCAAACTGGCGGTCGTAGAAACGGAGGCAATGGTTGAGCAGGACTTCGATGTTGGAGGTGATGATGCTGCGGCTATGCTTGTCGATGCGGTGGTGCAGTTCTTCCTCTATCTCGGTGAAGCAGTTGAAGATGGTCTGCCGCTCGCGCTCGGACATATGCAAGGCTTCGTTCACTTCGTAGGAGAAGAATGTGTATTCCTTCATTTTCTTTGCAAGGCTCGTGCCTCGCAGCAGGTCGGGATGGAACAGCAGACAATAGCCTTCGGGATTGGGCGTTTCACCGCCGTCGTCAATACCTGCCACTTGTCCGGGAGCCACGAATACCAACGTGCCTTCCTGATAGTCGTATTGGCTGCGCCCGTAAGTCAGCTTTCCGTGTATCTTCTCTTTCAGGTAGATGCCGTAGAAGCCGTAAAGTTTCTTTTTATGCTTCAAAACATTGACGTCCTTGAAGTCGATGAACGTGACCAACGGATTGAGCGTTTCAATCCCTAAAAACTCATTGTAATCGTGGATGCTGTTGATATTTATGATGTCGCCCATATCTTGTTTCCTCCATTTATTAAAGTATGATGCCACAAAATTAATCTTTTCTTTACTCATTCAGCAAGGAGGGAAGGCATTTCTGTAAAATGGGTGCAAGATTCTGTGATTTGTGTTATCCTGTTGATTGGACGCTACTTGCGGTGAATGCCATTCGTTGATATTGGTGCTTCAATCCGTAATCTGTGTATGGACGAAAGACATACGCTGCTGTAATTTTGCACCTGACAAAAACAAAGTTCAAAATGAAAATGATTATCAATATCTGTCTGCTTATGGCAATTTTATCTTTCAACAGTTGCGATGAGAATACGGCTTCATCATACATACCCTCACAGGAAGGGAATGATTCTATTCCTGCAACAACGGGACATCTGACCACCCGTAGCACTATCGCCGATGTCTTGGCTCATCCGGCTTTCGAGGGATTCAGCCAATACATCTTGCCTTTGGAATGGGGATATGACGAAGATATGCCGCTCTCCGAAGTGGAGCGTTTGCTTCCCTACCATAATTATATTGACGCGGAGCGGTGCGTGGGTTATATCAATCAGATGATAGATTCGGTGGCAGCCGGACGCAGGATTTATTACGACTTGGGGCGCAAAGATGCCGGGTTGTTCTTCTTCCGTGGCAGGTCGGGCGCACCGTTTGCGGTCGTCTGTCCCGGAGGCGGCTTCTCGTATGTCGGCTCCATCCACGAGGGCTTTCCCCACGCCTTGGCGTTGAGCCGGATGGGGTATAATGCGTTTGTCATTCAGTATCAGACGGGCAGCGCACAGACGGCTTGCGAGGACTTGGCGGCGGGCATCGAATACATCTTCCGCCACGCCACGGAGTTGCAGGTCGATACGGCAGGCTATTCCGTGTGGGGCAGTTCGGCGGGGGCGCGTATGGCTGCATACATCGGTTCATACGGCACGGCGACTTTCAGTGCGGCAGAGCTTCCCCGTCCGCGCACAGTGGTGATGGCCTACACGGGGCATAGCGAGTACACCCGGCAAGACCCGCCGACCTACGCCGTGGTAGGCTCGAATGACGGCATTGCCAATCCGAACACGATGCGCCGCCGCACCGAAGCCCTGCAAGCCATCGGCATCCCGGCAGAGTTCCACCTCTATCCGAACCTCCGGCACGGCTTCGGGCTGGGCATCGGTACGAGTGCCGAGGGCTGGATAGACGGGGCTGTCCGGTTTTGGGAAGCGAACAGATAAAAGATGACCTCGGAGGTGAGCCTACATCAACCCGGACTTGATGTACCATGAGGTCGGACTTTATCCTACATCAGTTCCGGACTCATCTTTATTAACATTTGCAGCCCAAAGCTCCGACAATGCCAATCCGTCAGGATAAGCACCGTCCGAGCCTCGGATAGCACCAATCCTGCAGGATAAGCATCATCCGAGGGGGCGGACAGCGGTTCTCGAAGAAAATAAGCACTGTCGGAGGCTCGGACAGCCCTTATTCTACAGTTTTAGCCCTGTGGAAGCCCTCGGACAGTGCTAAAAATCTTCCGCAAGCCTTGTCCGAGCTATTTTCGGCGTTTCGGTGAAATGGGTGCTTCTATCTGTAATCTGTGTATGGACGGAGAAGCCTTGCCGATGTAATTTTGCATCAGAAAACAATTAATAGACAAAAGAATATGGATACAGTAAAATTAAGTAACGGCGTGGAAATGCCGATTTTGGGTTATGGAGTTTATCAGGTATCGCCGTCGGAGTGCGAGCGGTGCGTGAGGGATGCCATCAGCGTGGGCTACCGGATGATTGACACGGCACAGGCTTACGGCAACGAGCAGAACGTAGGCAACGCTATCCGTAATTGCGGCGTACCCCGCGAAGAATTGTTCATCGTGACGAAGGTGTGGATTTCCAATGCCGGATACGAGCGGGCAAAGGCAAGCATTGACGAATCTTTGCGCAAATTGCAGACCAACTACATCGACCTGTTGCTCATTCACCAGCCTTTCAACGACTACTACGGCACGTGGCGGGCGATGGAGGAAGCGTATAAGGCGGGCAAGCTCCGTGCCATCGGCGTGTCGAACTTCTATCCTGACCGCTTCATCGACTTGGCGGAATTCAGCGAAATACCTCCGATGGTCAATCAGGTGGAAACCCACGTGTTCAACCAGCAGATAGAGGCGCAACAGATTATGGAGCAATACGGCACACACATTATGGCGTGGGGACCGTTTGCCGAGGGACGCAACAACTTCTTCGGTAACGAAACGCTGATAGCCGTCGGTGCCAAGTATAACAAAAGTGCGGCACAGACCGCCCTGCGCTATCTCATCCAGCGCGGCGTGATTGTCATCCCGAAGTCCGTCCGCAAGGAGCGTATGGAGCAGAACTTCGATGTGTTCGACTTCACGCTGACCGATGAGGATATGCAGCGCATCCGCCAATTGGACTTGGGTCATAGCCTATTCTTCTCGCACTACGACCCGCAGACGGTGAAATGGCTTTGCGATTATGGAAAGAGCAAATAAAGACAGACAACAGAAAGTGCTGTTGGTAAACGGAAGCCCGCACCGCAACGGGAATACGTTTACCGCACTTTCAGAAGTGGCGAAGACATTGGAAGAAGAAGGCATTTCGTCTGAAATCGTACATATCGGCAACCGCCCTGTACAGGGTTGCATCGGTTGTTACAAATGCAAGGAGAAAGGCATCTGCGTTTTCCAAGATGAAACCTATCTGAAGTTGCGCGGCAAGCTGGAAGCGGCGGACGGCATCATCATCGGTTCGCCTGTTTATTTTGGTGGACCTTCGGGAAGCCTTTGCGCCTTGCTCGACCGGCTGTTCTATTCCAGCGGCGGGCTGGCGCAATACAAACCGGCAGCTTCCGTGGTGGTCTGTCGGCGTGGAGGGGCTACTGCTACTTTTGACAGGCTGAACAAATACTTCACCATCCTCAATATGCCCATCGTGCCGTCGCAATACTGGAACAGTGTACACGGACGCAATCCGGGCGAAGCCTTGCAGGATGCGGAAGGACTCCAGACGATGCGCACGTTGGCGCACAATATGGCGTGGATGCTGCGTAACTTGCGGAACAGCGACACTCCGACAGAAACAGAAGAACGAATACATACCAATTTTATCCGATAACAGCGTATGAAAAAGATATTCCAGACACTTTGCCTGTTGCTTGCCGCGACAATGGCAGCGGCTTGCGACAATACGGAGAGTACTACCCCCTTGGGGCCGATTGGTGAAGCACCTGCTGAGGATGACCCGAATGCAGAACACATCTACCTGTGGCAGGAAGGCAATATGCCGACCGAAACCAACTACACCGTAAACAACGGCAACTATCAGGACGACCCTGATTTCCGTCCCAATATGGTGTGGTATCCTGTGCCGGACGGCGTGGAGGTAAAAGGAGCCGTGATGGTATGTCCCGGCGGTGCGTTTATGTTCCGTAGTCCCAACGAAGGTGCGCCCGTGGCGGAGCGGTTGGCGGAATTGGGCTGGCAAAGCTTTGTGGTGAACTACCGTGTCCGTCCCTATACGATGGAGGAAGGCAGTCTGGACTTGGCACGTGCCATCCGCTATGTCCGCAGCCACTCCGCTGATTATGGCATTTCCCCCGACCATATCGCATCGGTAGGCTTCTCCGCTGGTGGCATCCTCTGTGGCGACGAGGCATTGCATTTCGACGGACTGGTAAACGGTACGGTATTGGATGACAACTATGTTCCCGATGCGCTCGATGAGGTGTCGGCGGACGTATGTGCCATCGGTATGATTTACTCGTTCTATGGACGGTTGAGCGTATCAAATAACAACGTGGACGACCTGCGTGCAGGGAATATTCCCCCGACATTCTACACCTACGGTACGGAGGACCCCTTCTACCGCCAGTTCATTGCCAACGCCAACGCTGCCCGTGAAGCCGGGGTGCAGGTAGAAGAACACGTACTGGACGGTTGGCCGCACGGCTTTGGCGTACAGGGAGAATGGACTACGTGGTTTGACAGTTTCCTGACACAGATAATGTTGCATTGATTATGAAAACAAATAAAGACAACCCCAAAGGCATCTCCCGTCGTGATGCACTAAAACGGATGGGAATATTTGTGGCGGGAGCAGCCGCATTGAGTATGCCAACGGTATTGACTTCTTGCGATATGAAAAAGAAGAAACGCATCATCCTCTACTTCACCGCCACGGGCAACAGCCTCTACATTGCCCGACAACTGGCAGACGAAGATACCGACCTGCTCAGCATTCCGCAGATGGTAAAGCAAGGTCATCGCGATTTTGAGGCGGACGAGATAGGCATCGTTTATCCCATCTACGGGCACATGCCACCCAATATGGTACGGAACTTCATCAAGCAGGCACGCATCAAGGCAAGCTACAAGTTTGCCGTCCTCACCTACGGGATGCTTGACTTCAACGCCGCCGAACTATGGGACGGTATCTCACAGCAGGCAGGCACAAAATTCGACTACATCAACACCCTTGTGATGGTGGATAATTGGCTGCCCAACTTTGATATGGCAGAACAAATGAAGATAGACAAGCACATCCCCGAACAGATAGAGAAGGTAAAGGCGGACTTGAACCAACAGAAGCATTGGGTAAAGCCCGCTACCAATGACGACCGTCGCAACCACGACGGCTTTATGTTCTTCTCTCGTCTCGACCCCGAAGTGGGCTTCCTGAAACGCAGCGAGAAGTATTTCCAAGTGACGGATGCCTGCATCGGTTGTGCCGTATGTACCGAAGTCTGTCCGCGCGGCAACTACAAACAGACTTCTACGGGCGTAAAGACCGAGGGCGACTGTGACTTCTGTTTCGCCTGCATCCACAACTGTCCGCAGAAAGCCATCCAATTTCAATCACTACCCGACGACCCGTTGCTGGCACGTGGCGAGGTGAATCCCAACGCTCGCTACCGCAATGAACACGTGTCGTTGTGGAGCATCAAAGAAAGTAACAGACAATGAAAACGACTATAATCAAATTAAAAATGAATACACTCAAAAAAGTTTTGCTGTCCGCATTGCTTATCTGCGGCAGCGTATGCGTCCTGAACGCACAGGAGAAAACTACCACGGCCGGCGTACCGCTGGTGACATTGAACAATGGTGTAGATATGCCTCGTTTCGGATTGGGAACATTCCTGCAAGGTTCCAATGAAATCTGTAAGCAATCATGTCTTACCGCATTGAAGGCAGGCTACCGCCACATAGATACGGCACACGCTTACCAAGACGAGGAAGGCGTTGGTCAGGCTGTCAAGGAAAGCGGTATCCCCCGTGAGGAAATCTGGATAACCAGCAAGCTCTGGCCTACGGAATACGGCGAGGGCAAGACGCTGAAGGCCATCGACGAGATGCTGAAGCGGATGCAGTTAGATTACATTGACCTGCTCTACGTCCACCAGCCCGTTGGTGACTTCGTAGGAGCATGGAAGGATATGGAAAAGGCTGTAAAAATGGGTAAGGTGCGAGCACTCGGCATCAGCAACTTCGATGCCAACGACGAGGTATGGAACACCATCATGGACAGTGCCACCATCAAGCCCCAAGTGCTCCAGATAGAGTGCCACCCCTATGCACAGCGCTTGGAGATGCGTAAGAAGACCGCCAAGGAAGGCATACAGATGGAATGCTGGTTCCCGCTGGGTGGCGCGATGAGTAACGGTGCACTGCTGAAAGACCCCGTGATAAAGAAGATAGCCGAAGCCCACGGCAAGAGCCCGGCACAGGTCATCTTGCGCTGGCACATCCAGGAGGGCTTCTCCGTCATTCCCGGTGCTACGAATCCTGATTACATCAAAGAAAACATCCAAATTTTTGATTTTCAACTGACCGATGAGGAGATGCGGCAGATGCGCTCGCTCAACAAGGAGCAGCGTTTCTTCAACGCTACACTGGAGGACGTAGAGCGCATGGTGTGGGGAGCAAAACTCTAACAAAAAGAATCTATTTATGGAATATGTAAAACTGAACAATGGGGTGGAAATGCCCCTTTTAGGTTACGGTGTTTTCCAGATACCGCAGGCTGAATGTGAGCGCTGTGTGTCGCAGGCTCTCGAAGCAGGTTACCGCTCCATTGACACAGCGCAGGTTTATGGTAACGAGGCCGGTGTGGGAACAGCTGTACGGAAAAGCGGCATACCGCGCACGGAGCTATTTCTCACTACCAAGATATGGATTTCGAATGCCGGATATGAGAAAGCCGCCGCATCCATCGATGAATCGCTCCGCAAATTGCAGACTGACTATGTGGACTTGTTGCTCATTCATCAGGCGTATGGTGATTATTACGGCACGTACCGGGCCATGGAAGAGGCTCTGAAGGCTGGTAAGACACGTGCTATAGGGGTTTCCAACTTCCAGACCGGACGCTTCGTAGACCTCGCCTTGCACGCCGGAGTGAAGCCGGCAATCAACCAACTTCAGTGCAATGTGCTGAGTCAGCAGAACGGCATACGTCCCAGTCTGGACGAGTTCGGCACAACACTAATGGCGTGGGGTCCCTTGGGAGGTCCAGATGCACCGGAAATATTGTCAAGCCACGTCTTGGTGCAGATAGGGCAGCGCCACGGCAAAACCGCCGGACAGGTCGCCTTGCGCTGGCTCACGCAGCAGGGCATAGTGGCTATCCCAAAAAGCACGCACCGCGAGCGTATGGAACAGAATCTCGACATTTTCGGCTTCCGCCTCTCCGACAACGATGTGGAAGCCATCTCCACCCTTAACCGGCACGATGCAGGAACGGTGGATTTCAATGACCCCGGTTACATCAAATTCGCATTGTCTTTGTAAAAATTCTATAGATTATGGAATATAGAACGTTAGGAACGGACGGCCTTCGCGTCTCAGCCATAGGATTAGGCTGCATGGGCATGAGCCATACCTATGGCGCGACCGCCGACAAAAAGGAAATGACGGAACTGCTGGCACAGGCAGTGGATGTGGGCTATACTTTCTTCGACACAGCTGCCAGCTACGGCACGCAGGCTGACCCGCATGACAACGAGCATCTCGTAGGACAGGCGTTAAAACCCTACCGTGACAAAATAGTGCTTACCACCAAGTTCGGCATCACTATGGACCGCTCTGTACCTTGGCCATGGCCGGTTTTGGCAGATTCTTCACCCAAGGCTATCCGCCGTGAAGTGGAAGGTTCGTTACGCCGGTTACAGACAGATTATATCGACCTCTATTGGCAGCACCGCATCGACCCGCACGTAGCGCCGGAAACCGTGGCAGAAACCATGGCGGGACTTATCCAGGAAGGGAAGATACTCCATTGGGGCATCTCCGAGGCTGGTGAAGACTACCTGCGGCGGGCTCACAAGGTCTGCCCCGTCACCGCCGTGCAGAACCGTTATTCGATAATGGCACGATGGCACGAGGCACTGTTCCCCACGCTCGAAGAGCTGGGCATTGGCTTCGTCGCCTTCTCACCCCTTGCCAACGGCGTGCTGAGCGAGTGTTACAACGCACAAACGAAGTTCGACCCCAAGACCGACTTTCGCAGCACTATGCCCCAGTTTTCGGCAGAGAGCTTCGAGAAGAACCGTCCGCTGTTCGCCCTCCTCAACCACCTCGCAGACACGCACCGTGCCACGCCTGCGCAGGTTTCCCTTGCCTGGATGCTCTGCAAGAAACCGTGGATTGTCCCCATACCCGGCACACGGAAACTTGCCCGTCTGAAAGAAAACGCGGGAGCAGCGGACATCATGTTTACGCCGGAAGAAGTTCAGGCCATCGATGATGCCCTGAACGGAATGGAAATGAGCGGGGTGTTCGGGGGACTGAACGTAAAACAGGAGAAATGAATCTATGAAAGGGCAAATCATCCGTTTCTTCAAGATGTGGACGCTTCCGCTCGGCATGTTTGCCGGGGTGGGCGTCTATCTGATGTTCCACTACATCCCGTGGCTCAGTCCGCTGAAGGTGCTGGCGAAGGGAGCTAACGATTATATCCTGCCACTGATGGTATTCATCCAGCTGTTCACCACCTTCTGCAAGGTCAATCCGCGTGAAATGAAGATTTGCAAATGGCACGTCTGGATGATAACGGTACAATTGGTTTGCTGTCTGGCAGTGGCGTTGCCGCTGCATTTCTTTCCGGATTTCGCTTACCATATCGTACTGCAGGGGGCATTGGTCTGCCTGATTGTCCCCACAGGAACAGCTGCGGCGGTCATAGCCGGACGGCTGGGCGGCAATGAAACCACGCTGACTACCTATACCATTATCAGTAACCTGGTGGCGGCAGTGATGATTCCCGCCCTGTTCCCGTTGGTGGAAATGCAGTCGGCAGGCTCATTCGGGCAGCAGTTCCTGCTCATCCTGCGGCGTGTATTCCCGTTGCTCATCACCCCGTTTCTTGCGGCGTGGGCATTGCGGGAATTCCTGCCAAAAGTGCATGCCGCGGTCGTGCGGCTCTGCGGAAGCCTCGCGTTCTACCTGTGGGGAATTTCCCTGATAATAGCCATCGGACTGACACTGCGCTCGGTGGTAAACAGCCACTTCGACCCGCATGTCATGTGGCTGCTGGCCCTTTCGGCATTGGTGGCATGTGCCTGGCAGTTCGGCATCGGAAAACTGGTGGGCAGGCGTTGCAACGACTATATCAGTTGCGGCCAGGGCTTCGGCCAGAAGAACACGATACTTGCCATCTGGGTATCCTACACCTACCTCACTCCTGTCATTTCCGTGGCGCCAAGCTGTTACATCGTATGGCAGAACGTGGTGAATTCATGGCAATTGTGGTGGAAAGAAAAACGTGATACGAAACATTGAAAAACAGATAAATTATGAATTACAGAAACTTGGGAAACAGAGGACTCCGCGTATCAGCCATCGGCCTGGGCTGTATGGGAATGAGCCACGCCTACGGTGCGCCTGCCGACCATCGGGAAATGGCGGAGCTGTTGGCAAAGGCAATGGATATGGGCTACGACTTCTTCGATACCGCCGAAGTGTATGGCACGCCGGACAATCCGCACGACAACGAGGAACTGCTTGGCAGTGCCTTGAAGCCGTATCGAAACAGAGTTGTCATCGCCACCAAATTCGGCCTGCGATTCGACTTGGAAAGCGGACGGATACCCTATCCGTTGATACCCGATTCTCGTCCCGAAACCATACGGAAGTCGGTGGAAGGTTCGCTCCGCCGGTTACAGACGGACCATATCGACCTTTATTATCAGCATCGTCCTGACCCTGATGTACCGGTAGAAGAGGTTGCAGGCGTGGTACAAAACCTGATAAAGGAGGGGAAGGTGCTTTATTGGGGACTTTCGGAAGCCTCGGAGGAGGACATCTGCCGTGCCAACGCCGTCTGTCCGCTCACTGCCGTGCAAGACCGCTATTCGATGATGGCACGCTGGCACGAAGCCTTGTTCCCCGTGCTGGAGGAACTGGGTATCGGCCTGGTGGCATTCTCTCCGCTTGCCAACGGGCTGTTGTCCGACCGTTACAACGCCGCCTCTCATTTTGAGGCTGGCACGGACTACCGGGCAGGAATGCCGCAGTTCCAGCCGGACAGCTACGACAAGAACCACGATTTGCTGCAACTCATACGCCGCATTGCAGCAGAGAAGAATGCCACGCCTGCTCAGATTTCACTGGCATGGATGCTCTGTAAGAAACCTTGGATAGTGCCCATACCCGGCACACGGAAACTTGACCGGTTACAGGAAAATGCCGGAGCAACAGATGTCATGCTGACGAACGCGGAAGTCAAACAAATAGATAAGGCGTTGGATGCGATGCCTATGTCCGATGTATTTGGTGGAACAAAAATAAAAGCATAACAATATGAAGCGATTGAATTATTTTATCCTGTCTGCTATGATTGCCCTGTGTACAAGTTGTGGAGGACAATCATCACAGACACAAGTGGAGATGACGAATGACAGTATCCTGCCCATCCGTGAGCAAGGCAGTTTCTTAATTGGTGGAACGGTAAAGACTGCACAAGGAACTTACGACACGCATCAACCCATGAAACCGGACGGACAGACTCTGCACGGCGACCACGCCTATGTGTCTTACCAGATTCCGGCAAATGCCCGCAAGAATCCGCTTGTATTTCTGCACGGGGCCGGACAGTCGGCAAAGACTTGGGAAAGTACGCCCGACGGTCGTGAGGGCTTCTCTACAATTTTCCTGCGCCGGGGATTCAGTACCTACCTGATAGACCAACCTCGCCGTGGGCGTGCCGGACGCAGCACGGTGGACGAATCCATCAAGGCTACGACAGACGACCAGTTCTGGTTTGAGAATTTCCGTATGGGTGTGTGGCCGGAGTATTATGACGGCAGCCAGTTTCCACAGTCGGAGGAGGCTTTGGATCAATTCTTCCGTCAAATCACGCCCAACACGGGAGCTTACGATGAGCAGTTGATTGCTACCGATGTGGCCGCATTGATGGATAAGATTGGCGGTGGCATCCTCGTCACCCATTCGCAAGGTGGCGGGCCGGGCTGGCACGCGGCCATCAAGAGCGACAAGGTACGTGCCATTGTGTCCTACGAACCGGGGAGCGGCTTCGTCTTTCCTGAAGGTGAAACTCCCGAACCGTTACAGACCATCAGTCCGTTTGGGGCATTGGGTGCTACAGCCATACCTCTTGCCGATTTTGAGAAACTGACACGTTTCCCCATCATTATCTATTACGGAGATTACATTCCCGACAAGCCAAGTGATAATTGGGCTATGGACAGCTGGCGTGTACGCTTACAGATGGCACGCCTGTTTGCCGATTGCATCAATCGTCACGGTGGCGATGCCACGGTGGTACACCTGCCGGACGAGGGCATCAAAGGCAACTCGCACTTCTTGTTTGCAGAAAAGAACAACGTGCAGCTTGCCGACTTCTTGTCCGCTTGGTTGAAAGAGAAAAGTCTTGACTAACTACTCTTCTTAGTCTCATAACATATAAACGTAGGGCATCTTCGGAATGAGAATTTCGGGGATGCTTTTTCTTTTGAGCACATACGGCGTATGAGACCACCTCATACGCCGTTAGAGATACCCTTATACGCCGTATGAGGTATGCTCGAAATACATTCGTTGATATTGGTGCTTCCTTCTGTAATCTGTGTATGGACGGGCGATGGCTTACGGCGTAACTTTGCACACAGAATAATAATTAAAACAGAATGATTTATGAAGACAGCTATCTTATCCCTGACACTTCTTTTGCTTGCCCTCTGCCAGACGGCACAGGCACAGCAAACGGACACGCTGGACATCCGCCAGCAGAACATCGTACTCATCGCTTCGGCCACGGCGCGGGGAGACTTGAATAATCTGAAAACATCCCTTTCCCGTGGATTGGACAATGGGATGACAGTAAATGAAATCAAGGAAGTATTGGTACACGCCTACGCCTATTGCGGATTTCCCCGCAGCCTGCGTGCCCTGCAAACCTTTATGGAAGTATTGGACAGCCGCAAGGCACAAGGCATTACCGATACCGTAGGCCGCGAGGCATCAGCCATAACCGACAAACGGGAGAAGTACACCCGTGGAGCGGAATTGCTTGAAAAGTTGAGTGGCACACCAGCCGATGCGCCCAAGACTGGTTATGCCGCCTTTGCCCCCATCATTGAGCAATACCTGAAGGAACACTTGTTCTGCGACATCTTCGAGCGTGACTTGCTTACGTGGCAGGAGCGCGAACTGGCCACCGTGTCCATCCTTACCGCAATGGGCGAGGGAGTAGAACCGATGTTGAAGTCACATTCTGCCATCTGCCTGCGTCAAGGCATTACCGAGGGGCAGCTTAGGCAAATGACAACCTTAGTGAATGGGCTGGACGATGACGACCCGTTCGCACGCGGTACGCTGATGCCCGACAATCCGAATTTTACGGGCAAGGCCTGGCTGCAAGGCTATGTCACTCCGCAGGACGGTTTCGGCTGCACAGTGTCCAACGTGACCTTCGCACCCGGATGCCGCAACAGTTGGCATAGCCACAAGGGAGGACAGCTCTTGCTCTGCACTTCCGGCAAAGGCTATTATCAGGAGAAAGGCAAACCCATCCAACTGCTCCTGCCCGGCGATGTGGTGAAGATTGCCCCTGATGTCATCCATTGGCACGGAGCGGCTCCCGACAGCGAATTTACGCATATAGCCATCGGCACACAGCTGGACAAAGGCGGCGTGACGTGGCTGGAGCCGGTAACGGACGAGGAATACAATAGTTATAAGGAGAGTAATAACCGATAAATTATAAGAACGATGAAAAAGTATTTTGTTTACCTGATGATGGCGCTTGCCGCCTTCACTTTCAACGCCTGCGGGGACGATGACCCCGTGACGGAAGAACCGGGAACAGAACAGCCCGGCACACCAGATGACCCGAATGACAACTCTGATGATTCAGACGAACCTGAAGGTCCTAACGACCCGGACACACCTTCGGGAGACAGCAACATCCTTGTGGCCTATTTCAGTTGGGGAGGAACCACACAGCGGATGGCACAGCAGATTGTCGAACAAACCGGGGCTGACCTGTTTCGTATAGAGCCAGTCACGCCTTATCCCGAAGATTATACCGAATGCACCGAAGTGGCATTGGAAGAACGGGACAGCGATGCCCGTCCTGCCATAAGTTCTACCATCGATGAAGAAGCGTGGGCGGCATACGACACTATCTTTATCGGTTGTCCCGTATGGTGGCACACCACACCAATGATTATCTGCACTTTCGCCGAGAGTTATGATTTTGCAGGAAAGACTGTAGTTCCGTTCTGCACCTATGCATCAACCTACCGTGACGAGACACTGGCACGCATCGCAGAACTGACTTCAGGAGCCGAGGCGCATCTGGACGGATTGGGATTGACCAGCGGAAGCCTGAGCAACGAATCGAATGTGGAAAATTGGCTTCGTGAGATTGGAATCATTGAATAATAATACTAAACAATAAGAACGAATGAAAACAAAGATTATCGCACTCATCGCCCTGCTCGTTATGGGCGGAATGAGCCTGTACGCACAGGACAACAAAATCTTAGTGGCTTATTTCAGTTGGAGCGGCAACACACAGTATGTAGCAGAACAGATTGCCAAGCAGACTGGCGGCACGCTCTTCCGCATCGAACCCGTCAAGCCTTACCCCACGGAATACACCCCTTGCACCGAGGTGGCAAAGAAAGAAAAGGAGGACAATGCCCGTCCCGCCATCAAAAACAAGGTGGAGAATTGGGACAGCTACGACACCATCTTTATCGGATGCCCCGTATGGTGGTGGACTGCCCCGATGATTATCAATACCTTCACTGAGAGCTACGATTTCAAGGGCAAGACGGTCATCCCGTTCTGTACGTATGGAGCCACCTATCGCGACGAGACCCTCGCCAAGATTGTGGAACTGACACCCGATGCCAAACACTTGAAAGGATTTGGGGCGGTGAGCCGCAATACGAAAGGGATTACGGAGTGGCTGAAAGAGATTAAGGTCATCAAATAATGAGAGGAGGAACAGATGAAACGGTATTTTATCCCTTTCGCCTTGCTTTGTGCAACGCTGACATTCGCCTCTTGTGGCGACAATGAAGATAACGATATTGATGTCCCTACCGAAGAGGTAGTACCCGGAACTAATCACAATGTGCTTGTTGCCTACTTCTCCGAGCCTTTGCCGGACGGTGTGGATGCCAGCACTTCCGCCAGCCGTGTGATTGTAAACGGCGACTTGTACGGCAGCGTGGAATACATGGCAACGGTCATTAGCGAAACCACCGGTGCTGACATTGTACGGATACAAACAGCAACACCCTATCCGGGCAATTTTGATGATTTGGCATCACAAGCCGATAACGAGCGGCAGAACGATATTCACCCCGCTCTTGCCACGGATATTGAGAACTTCGATGATTACGATGTCATCTTCGTGGGCTATCCCATCTGGTGGTATCAGATGCCGATGGCAATGTATTCGTTCTTCGATGAATACGACTTTACGGGCAAGACGCTCATTCCTTTCTCGTCACACGGCGGAAGCGGATGGAGCGGAACGGTGGATGACATTGCCGGAATGGAGCCAAACGCCACGATGGTGGACGGTTACAGCATCTCGCGTAATAGCGTGGAAGGTTCAGCAGACGGCATACGTGAATGGCTCGGACGGATAGGAATGTCGGAACAATGAAAACATCTCGTTTATATATGGTATGGCCGTTTCTTTTCGTAGCTTTCCTTGTCGGGTGTGGTACGGATGAAACCTTGCCGGAAACGGGCAATCCGTCCGTCCCGGACAACTCAGGCGCATCTTCGTCCGAAGTGGAACTTGTCAGCGAAACAAATCCCATTCCCAACGGATACGAACAGGAAGCGGAACAACGTGGCAGCATTGTCCGTATGGATTATGACACACGCGACTATGCGGAAGGCAGTGGTGCATCCCGGACAAACACGGCATACGTCTATCTACCTTATGGCTATGACGAACAGAAAAGGTACAACATTATGTACCTCGTACACGGGCATTACGGCACGGCTTCCACCTATTTCGAGACAGAGGACGGTATGCTCCGAAATCTGCTCGACCAGATGATTGCCCACGGTGACATCGCCCCGATGATTGTAGTCACGCCGACTTACAACTACGGCCAGCCCACAGCCAACTATACAGATGCCGATCCGTATTGCAGGGCTTTGCCGCAGGAACTGGTCAACGACTTGATTCCTGTGGTGGAAAGCCGATACCATACATACGCCGAGGCCACGGATGCGGAGGGCATCGAGGCATCCCGTGCACACCGTGCCATCGGCGGCTTCTCGATGGGTGCAGTCACCACTTGGTATGCCTTTGACGAGACACTCGATGCATTCAAATGGTTTATGCCCGTCAGCGGCGACTGCTGGTCGTTAGGCCGGTTTGCCGGAATGAACCGTCCCGATGAAACGGCGGCTTATCTTGCTGACAAGGTGCGACAATCCGCATACGCCGGCACTGGGTTCTATATTTGGGCGGCAAGCGGAACAAGTGATTCGGCATACAGCGAAACCTTGCTGCAAATCGAAGGGATGGCACGCTTGCCGGAGGTGTTCAACACGGACAATATGACTTTCCACGAAAAAAAAGGGGCACGGCACGAATACCGTCCGACAATGGAATACATCTACAATGCGCTTCCGTTCTTTTTCCCGAAAAATGATGAATGATAAAAAATAGAAAAAAGATGAACAATTTTACATATCAATATCCCGTCCGCCAACATTTTGGCAAGGGGTGCGCCGAGGGCGCGATAAAAGAAGAAATGAGACTTGTGGGCAAGAATGTGCTGTTAGCATACGGTGGCGGCTCGCTGAAACGCACGGGATTGTATGACAAGGTTGTGGATTGGCTGCACGAGTGCGGAAAGGATGTGGTGGACTTCGGCGGAATTATGCCCAATCCTACCTATGCCAAGGTGCAGGAGGGTGCACGGCTGGTGCGTGAAAACAGTATAGACTTCATCCTTGCCGTGGGCGGAGGGTCGGTCATCGACTGCTGCAAGATAGTGTCTGCACAAGCAAAATTAGACGAGGACATCTGGGAGATGCAGTACGCAAAGCATCAATATCCTACGGAGTTCGTGCCGATGGGCGCTGTCGTCACGGCATCTGGAACCGGAGCCGAGCAGAACAACGGGGCGGTCATCACCCACACCGAAAAGAAGCTGAAACAGCCGCTGGTTGGGGCTTACCACAACTTCGCCGTCTTGGACAGCGACTTGACGAAAACCCTTCCGATGGGACAAGTCATCAGCGGCGCATTCGACACATTGAGCCACTGTATGGAAACCTATATGGGCAAGCCGCAGACGGACAACCTCTCTGATGAAATCAACGAGGCGGTGATGCGCAACGTCATCAAGAACCTCCGTACCCTGATAGCCGACCCGGACAACGACTTTGCCCGTGGCGAACTGATGTGGGACTCTGCCCTTGCCGAAAACAGCCTGCTGAAGTTGGGCAAGCAGACCGACTTCCAATGCCATATGCTGGAACATGCCGTGGGTGCTTACACCGACTGCAACCACGGTCGGGCGTTGGCGGTCATTCATCCCACGCTCTACCGCCATTTGCTGAATGAAGGCAAGGAGAAGCTGGCGCGTATGGCGGAACGGGTGTGGAATGTGAAGGGCAACACGGTGGAACAGACTGCCGCGCTCGGCATTGACGCGCTCGAATCCTTCATCAAGGAAGTCGGCCTTCCGACCCGTTGGAGCGAATTGGGCATCACGGACGAAAACATCCTCCGTGCCGCTGCAGACACCTGCCTGCTGATGCCGGGCTGTTGCAGGCAGTTCACACGGGATGAGTTGTTTGAGATATTGAAAGAATGTATGTAATCAATCGACAAAAAGAAAATAACAATGAACACTTTATTTAAGACAATGCTGTGCGGTGCTGCCGCTTTGATGCTGGCAGGCACATCGGTCGCACAGACCAAGCAAGCGTTTGCATCGGTGGACTTCTCTACCATCCAAAGCCCTAACGACAATCCTTTCGGACTTGTTTATCAAGGGGCTATTACGAAGAACGAGCCGGGCAAGGTGAACATTCATCGCATCACCTACGAATTGAACGGTTTGACGATGGTTGCCAATGTTTATACCCCTGCCGGTTATGATACGGCGAAAACCTATCCCGCTCTTGTCGTGGCGCATCCCAACGGAGGCTGTAAGGAGCAGGTGGCAGGTCTGTACAGCCAACGGATGGCAGAGCAGGGCTACATCTGCCTTGCCTTTGATGCAGCCTATCAGGGCGGAAGCGAGGGCGAGCCGCGTAACGTGGACAAGCCGGCCAACCGCATCGAGGACATACACCGTGCCGCCGACATCCTGACGCAATATCCCGGAGTGGATGCCAACCGCATCGGCATCCTCGGCATCTGCGGCGGTGGCGGCTATACGTTGAAAGCCGCGCAGACGGACAAACGCTTCAAGGCGGTCGCTACGCTCAGTATGTTCAACTCCGGACTGGTGCGGCGCAATGGTTTCCTTGATTCGCAGATGAATGATGTGCAGCAACGTCTCGCCGATGCCTGTGCCGCCCGTCAGAAGGAGGCAAACGGCGAAGCACCGGAATATGTGGGCGATATGAGCGGCATCTCGCCGGAGCAGGCGAAGCAGCTCCCTTTTGACCTCTACCGCGACGGCTATGAGTATTACCTCCAGACACACGCGCATCCCGGCTCCACCTTCCGCTATACCAAAAGCAGTCTGATGGACTTGATGGCGTTTGATGCCAGCGAAGGGATGTACCTCATCAACCAGCCGCTCCTGATGATGGCGGGCAGTCTTGCCGACACGTTCTATATGACCGAACAATGTTTCAGCAAAGCCACGGGGACGGACAACAAGGAACTGTATCTCATCCCCGGCGCAAGGCACATCCAGACATATTGGATGCCGAAGTATGTGGACAAGGCTGTGGGCAAGCTGACGGAGTTCTTTGGAAAACATCTGGAATGAACTTATCTCATCCCGGACATGAGGTAGGCTCAGGTCGGACATGAGATACCCTCAAGTCCGAGGTGAGGTAGCCAAAGGCCTGACCTTTAGTAAAGCTCTCTTGCCGCTTTCGTCGAAATTGGTGCTTCAATCCGTAATCTGTGTATGGACGCGCCACGGCGGAAGCGGTATTTTTGTATCAAGACATAAAACAAATAGTAATGAACGATATACGGACATTTACCATAGACGAGTTTAACAAACAGATGCAGCAACCGACGTTGCACCCGGAAGTGGCCGTCATCGACCCGGCACGCTTGGAGGACGACGGCACATTATGCTTTACGGGCAACTTCTACGCCATCCGCTTTGTCCAGACACGATGCGGCGAAGCGCGTTATGGCAGAAAGTGCGCCGATTTCCAATATGGCACGCTGGTATTTACGAAGCCGGGCGACATCGTGCGCGTCTGCCGGGAGGATGCCGTGGACGGGAGCATATCCGGTATTTTGTTCCACCCGGAGCTGTTCAGCACCAAAAGCCTTGTGTTCAAGAAAACCGACTATACGTTCTTCGATTACCGGGAGAACGAGTCTTTGCACCTTTCCTTGCAAGAGAAGCGCATCGTGCAAGACCGTCTGGAACATCTCCACGAGGAACTGCGGCGCGATATTGACCGCCACAGCCTACGCCTTGTATCTGCCGGGCTGGAACTGCTGTTGGACTACTGCGTTCGTTTCTATGAACGGCAATTTGCCTGCCGCACCGACATTGACGGGGAATATATGGAGAAGCTGGACAAAACGCTTTCCCAATATTTTTCATTATGCGGACAAAAGTCTGTGGAAGGCGGTATAAGTAAGGTAGAATCCGCTTTGTCCTCACTTTCACCTGCGTACTTGAACGACTTTGTACGGGCAGAAACCGGGAAAACGCTTGCCGAATATATACGCATCAGAATGATGGAGTACATCAAAAAGCGTGTCCACAAGGAAGGCTGTCCGTTGGAACAGGTTGCCGGAGAGTTCGGCTTCTATCAGCCACGCCTGTTGGCTCTTTTATATCGGCAGGTATTCGGATGCCAACCTGAGCACTATCTATTGACCCCGGATTATAAACTAAATTGATAACGATATGTACCCGCAAATTATTTGTCACGTAATGGGTTCCGTGGATGGTCGGCTGCTGACTGACCGCTGGACGGAACCATATAATGGGAAGAGCAAAGGCGAACTGATGGGCATCTATGCCGCCATCGGTCGCCAACTAAATACCGACGTTTGGATGTTCGGCAAGAACACGTTGTGTGAAGGCTATTTCCCAAAGAAATTTCATACGCAGGACACCACGCCGTTAGCTCATCCTGCACCGTTTATTGCCGAGCGCACTTCAACCCGTCTCTTTGTGGTAGCCGACCCGGATGCGGACATTCTCTATGAATCCGCTACCGTAAGGGGCGACAGCATCGTCTGCATCCTGCCTGAAACGGCTCCTGCGTTCTATTTGGAGTATCTTCAGAAGAAAGGAATCTCCTATCTGTTTGCCGGATCAAAAGGCGATGACCTCCGCACGGCGATGCATACATTGGCGGAGACCTTTGGCGTGGAATCACTCTCGCTGCAAGGCGGAGGCATCATAGACGGTGCGTTCCTGCAAGCCGGACTGATAGACGAGTTGAGCCTTGTCATATATCCGGGCATCGACGGTTCAGCAGGCTCCACATCCATCTTCCATTATATTGGCAAAGGAAATCCCTCGCAAGGGCAGTCGCTTGAACTGCTATCTGTGAAAGAGATGGAGGACGGGGTGGTTTGGTTACGATATAAATTCCATAAAAACAGTTGAGAAGTATGTTACGCAAAATCAGACTGACGCTTGCCGTCCTGTTCTTCACCGCCGTCACGCTGTTGTTCCTCGACTTCACGGGGACGCTGCACGCTTGGTTGGGCTGGACGGCCAAAATACAGTTCCTGCCTGCGCTCTTGGCGTTGAATGTGGGAGTTGTGGTGTTCCTCGTGCTGCTGACACTTGCCTTCGGACGGGTGTACTGCTCAATCATTTGTCCATTAGGCGTGATGCAGGACATCATCGCTTGGGTGGGCAAGAAACAGAAAAAGAACCGTTACGGCTATTCTCCCGCCAAATCGTGGTTGCGGTATAGTGTGCTGGCGGTCTTCATCATTGCGATGATAGCCGGGATTGGCTCATTAGTGGCATTGCTCGCGCCGTACAGTTCATACGGGCGGATAGCCGGCAACCTGTTCGCCCCGATATACGGCTGGGGGAACAACCTGCTCGCTTATTTTGCGGAGCGAGCCGACAGTTACGCTTTTTATGAAACGGAGGTGTGGCTGAAAAGCCTGCCGACCTTCTTTATCGCTTTGCTCTCCTTTATTATAATAGGAGTATTGGCGTGGCGGAACGGACGGATTTACTGCAATACTATCTGTCCGGTAGGTACGGTGCTGGGGTTCCTTGCCCGTTTCTCGTGGTTGAAGCCGGTGATTGACAAGGACAAATGCGTAAACTGCAAACTGTGTGCCCGGAATTGCAAGGCGGCTTGTATCGACATCGCCAACCATCGGATTGATTACAGCCGTTGCGTGGCTTGTATGGATTGCATCGGAAAATGCCATAAGGGAGCCATCAGCTACAAGCATCCGGCAAAGGAAGCCGCACAACCGAAAGCTGTTGAATCTAAAATTTCAGCAGAGCAAATCAACGATGCCCGCCGCTCGTTTCTGACCGCCACGGCTTTGGTTGCCACAACTGCCGCGTTAAAGGCACAGGAAAAGAAAGTGGACGGAGGCTTGGCGATTATCGAGAGCAAGAAAATCCCCGACCGCAAGACCCCGATAGTGCCACCGGGAGCATTGAGCGCACGCGACTTCGCCCGGCATTGCACCGCCTGCCAGCTCTGCGTGTCGGTATGCCCCAACGGGGTACTTCGCCCGTCCACCGACCTGACGAAGCTGATGCAGCCAGAAATGGGTTATGAGCGTGGCTACTGCCGACCGGAATGTACGAAGTGCAGCGAAGTCTGTCCTGCCGGAGCTATACGCCCGATAACCGCAGCGGAGAAATCCGCCACGCAGATAGGACACGCCGTATGGGTCAAGGAGAATTGTGTGCCGCTGACCGATGGCGTGGAGTGCGGCAACTGTGCCCGCCATTGTCCGACGGGAGCCATACTGATGATACCCTCGGATGCCGCCAATCCCGATTCGCCCAAGATTCCGGCCATCAACGTGGAGCGTTGCGTCGGTTGCGGGGCTTGCGAGAATCTTTGTCCGGCACGCCCGTTCAGTGCAATTTATGTGGAAGGGCACGAGGTGCACAGAGAACTCTAATGGAAATAATACGAACAAATATGGAAAATAAGAAGACAATCTCCCGCCGCGACTTCTTCAAGATAGCGGGAGCGGCTGGAATGGCGACCGCAGGACTGACGGCTTGTGGTGATAGACAAGGCTCATTAACATCTGCCAATGCAGGCGAACCCGGCGGAGAGATGACCTACCGGACGCTGACGGGTGACCGTGTGTCGCTGCTCGGCTACGGCTGTATGCGCTGGCCGATGATGCCCAATCCCGACGGCGAGGGGCAAGTGGTGGACCAAGAAGAAGTAAACCGGCTGGTGGACTATGCGCTGGCGCACGGCGTGAACTATTTCGACACCGCGCCGCCTTATTGTCAGGGGCTGTCGGAGGAAGCGACGGGCATTGCCCTCAGCCGACATCCGCGCGACTCGTATTACATTGCCACGAAGATGTCCAACCACCGCCTCTACGGGGCAGGGCTTCGTGGCAAGGAGTTGCACGATGCCAGTGTGAAGATGTATCAGGATTCGTTCAAACACCTGCGGACGGATTATTTCGATTACTACCTGTTCCACATCCTCGGCACGGGCGCGGGAATGGAGGAAATGCGCGGGCGGCTGTACGATTGCGGCATTGCCGACTTCATCCTCAAAGAGAAAGAGGCGGGGCGCATCCGCAAACTGGGCTTTTCGTTCCACGGCGATGTGCGGGTGTTCGACTATATGTTGCAGGAATCAGGCATACCGTGGGATTTTGTGCAAATACAGCTCAACTACCTTGACTGGCGGCACGCATCGGGCATCAACGTCAATGCCGAATACCTCTACGGCGAACTGGCGAAGCGGAACATCCCCGCCGTCGTTATGGAACCGCTGTTGGGCGGACGGCTCTCCAAAGTACACGACCACATCGTCACCAAGTTGAAACAGCGTGAATCCGGGCAGAGCGTGGCATCGTGGGCGTTCCGCTTCGCCGGAAGTTTTCCCGGTGTGCTGACTGTCCTCAGCGGTATGACCTATATGGAGCATCTGCAAGACAACCTGCGCACTTATTCGCCTCTGCATCCCCTGTCGGAAGATGAGTTCGCCTTCCTGCAAGAAACGGCAAACCTGATGGTGCAGTATCAGACCATCCCTTGCAACGACTGCAAGTATTGTATGCCTTGCCCTTACGGAATAGACATACCCGCCATCCTGCTGCATTACAACAAATGTATCAACGAGGGGAATATGCCCCGCAGCGGTCAGGACGAGGACTACCGCCGTGCCCGCCGCGCTTTCCTTGTCGGTTACGACCGCAGCGTGCCGAAGCTCCGCCAAGCCAACCACTGTATCGGGTGCAACCAGTGTTCGCCCGACTGTCCGCAAGGCATCGACATCCCCAAGGAGATGCAACGGATTGACCACTTTGTGGAACGGTTGAAGCAAGATAATCTGTAACACCTAAAATTATATAGAGATATGAAAACTAACAAGTACATTCTGTTCTGCCTTTTCCTGCTGTATTTGGCTCCGGCAAAGGCTATCAACATTCCGAAAGATGAAAACAAGTATGTAACCATCAGCGGTACGGTAAAAGACAAGTCGGACAAGCGGGTCTTGTCTTACGCCAATGTGTCCATCGCCGGAAGCACGGAGTCCACCGTGACCAATGCCGACGGCGAATTTACGTTCAAGGTGAAAGAACCGGAAGGCAATACCACGCTCGAAGTGTCGCATTTGGGTTACGCCAATGCCCGTATCCGTCTGAAAGAAGGAGATTCGGACTTATCCACCGTCTGGCTTACACCCTCCACGTTGATGCTGAATGAGGTTGTCGTCAGCGGACGCAATCCGCGCGAGTTGGTAGAGGAAGCTGTCCGGAAAATACCTGCCAATTACAGTACCGTGGCCGACCGACTGACTGGTTTCTATCGGGAAACCTCCCGCAAGCGCAGACGCTACATCAACATTGCCGAAGCCGTCATCGACTTACACAAGACACCCTACACGCAAGATGCCGGCCACGACCGGGTACGTATCCTCAAAGGCCGTCGCCTGCTTAGTCCGAAGGCAAGCGATACTTTAGCCGTAAAGCTATTGGGCGGGCCTAACGCATCCATTTATCTGGATGTGGTGAAGAATCCTGACTTGTTGCTCAGTCCCGAAGTTCTCCCGTGCTATGACTTCCATTTTGAGGAACCGACCGCCATCGACCAGCGTCCGCAATACGTGGTGAGCTTCACGCCCAGCCGCAAACTGCCTTACGCCCTCTATTACGGCAAGTTTTACATCGACAAGGAACGCCTCTCCTTCACCCGTGCCGAGTTCTTCCTCGACACGAGCGACCGTTACAAGGCTACGCAAGCCATCCTGCACAGTAAACCTTTCGGCTTGCGCTTCAAACCTGTGGAAGTAGCTTATCAGGTCAATTACACCGACCACGATGGCAAGACCTACCTGAGTTATGTCCGCAACGAACTCCGTTTCAAATGCGATTGGCGGCGCAGGCTGTTCTCCACCAGCTATGCTGTTGTATCAGAAATGGTAGTAACGGACATCAAGCCGTCCACCACCGATATTCCCATCCGTGAAGCCTTCGGGAAAGACCAAATTCTTTCCGATGATGCCTCGCTGTTCTTCGACAAGGGCTTTTGGGGAAATTACAACATCATCAAGCCGGAGGAATCGTTGGAGAAGGCGGTGGGTAAGTTACGAAAGATACAAGAGAAATAAAGTTTCAATCAAATGAAATTAAATCAGAAAATATTATTGGGCTATGTGTTATTACTGCTTATTATTGGTAGTATGGTAGGTGTTATTGTATATGAACGTAAGCGTATGCGTAATATTGAAATGGAGGTAAGTGAGATACAACAGGTACGCCGCGACATCAACACCGCCCACCGCCATATCACCCAGCTTGCCCTGTTGGGCGAGGGTGTCATTGGGTGGAATGATACGGATTATCGTAATTATCATAACCAACGACTGCATACAGACAGTTTGTTGCGAGCTTTGAAGCTCCATTGCATGACGTATGTACATCCAGAACAGATAGACACTCTTTGTACCCTGCTATCAGATAAGGAACTTCACTTGTGCCATATCATGGAAGCGATAGAACAGCAAGGCGAAGCGGACAGCCTTTTGGTGAACCACCTGCCCGAAGTAGCAAAGCGAGCAACACGTATTCGTACCGTGAAACAGAAGAAAAGCGGACTGGCAGGAGTGTTCGGAGGTAAGAAAACCGTTCAGGTACTCCCTTCCGCCAAAGAATTGCACCAGTTCAGCGACAGCTTGATAGCCCTGCAACTGCGGCAAACGGCGGAAATGGATGCCTACGCCGACAGTCTGCGCAACCGCAACAGGACACTGAACATCCAACTGAACAGATTAATCGGTGACCTTGATATACAGGCGCAAAACGCTTTTGTTCAGCGTGAACGGGAAATAGCCGAGGCGCAGGCGTTGTCCGTGCGGCTGTTCACCGCCACCATATCCGCCGCCATCATCCTGCTGTTCCTGTCGTACCTCGCCATCCACCGGGAAATGAAACGCAACGACAACGAGCGGAAGCGGCGCGAGAAGCTCATCGGCGAGTTGCAGGAGAGCAACGAAGAGAATGAGAAGCTAATCAAGCTGCGGCGTAACCTCATCCAGAACGTCACCCACGAACTGCGCACCCCATTGACCGCCATCAGCGGCAACGCCGAACTGCTACAGAACGACACGGAAGCGGACAGCCGGATGCGCCACGCACAGACCATCCACGATGCCGCTAGACGCATGGCTTGGATGATTAACAGCCTGCTTGTGTATTTCCGACTGGACAGCGGCAAGGAAACGCCAAGTATCAAGCCGTTCAAGCTATGCTCCATCGCCGAGACCTTGAAAACGGAATTTGCGCCTTTGGCGAAAGGTAAACAACTCACATTCACGGTGAAAAACCAAGCGGACGAGATAGTAGGCGGCGACAAGAACCGCATCCTGAGCATCGGCGGCAACCTGCTATCCAATGCCATCAAGTTTACACAAAGCGGAACAGTCACATTAAGTACCGATTATAAGAACAATGTCTTCACGTTAGTAGTGGAAGACACTGGTACGGGCATAACAAAGGAACAGCAACAGCGGATATTCATCCCTTTTGAGCGGCTGGGCAATGCCGTGACGGAAGACGGCTTCGGGCTGGGGCTTGCCATCGTAGCCGATACGGTGAAACTGCTGAAAGGAAGCATCACAGTGGAAAGCGAACCGGGCAAGGGAAGCCGTTTCACCGTGAGCCTTCCTTTGCCTAAGGCGGAGGAAACAACGGCCATCGAAAAGACAAACGCTCAACGTTCCACGCTCTCCGGCTGCTCCGTGCTGGCGATAGACAACAACGGGATGTTGCTGGACATGATGAAGGAAATGTATAAGCAAAGCGGCGTGGAGTGCGACACCTGCCTGACGGTGGATAAACTGACAGACCTGATGCGCACAAAGGATTACGACCTGCTGATAACCGACCTGAAGATGCCGGAGGTAAACGGCTACGAGGTATTGGAACTGATGCGCACATCGGAAATCGGCAACTCGCAGACCATCCCCGTTGTTGCCGCCACCGCCGCAGGCTACGTGGAGGAAGAGGAACTGAAAAGGAAAGGTTTTGCTGCCGTGCTATACAAGCCCTATTCCATAGACGAACTGCTTGCCGTCACGGAAAACTGCATCGAGCGGAACAAAACAAGCCGCATAGACCTCTCACCTCTGCTCGCTTTCGGTGACAAACGGCGCACATTGGAAAAGTTAGTGACCACTACGCAATCCAACATGGAAGAAGTGCGCAAGGCGGAGGAAGCAAAGGACATGAAGGCGTTGGATAACTGGGTACATCATTTGAGAAGCTCGTGGATGCTGATAAAGGCGGAACAGCCGCTGAAAGTGCTGTATGATGTTATCCATAAGGAGAGCGTATCGGATGAAGAATTGAGTACAGCCGTAGGTGCAGTATTGGCACAAGGTGAGTTGATAGTTGATTTGGCAAGAAAGGAGGCGGAACGATGGGCAGAATAATCGTCATTGAGGACAACATCATCTATTCCGACTTTGTGTGCCGCCTGTTGGAAAACAAGGGATACCAAAGTGTAGCCACTTCCACCTGCAACGGCGCACGGAAGCTGTTTGCAAAGATGCAGGAGGACGACATCGTGCTTGCCGACATGCGCCTGCCCGACGGTGACGGCATCGCCCTGCTGGAAGAACTGCGGAAGCAAGGCAGGAACAATCCCTACATCGTCATGACCGACTATGACGAAGTGCCCACCGCCGTCCGGTCTATGAAATTGGGTGCGGAGGACTACATCCCGAAGAAGCTGATTGAGGACAACCTATTTCCGCTCCTGAAAACCTTACGGAAAAGGATGGAGCGGCACGAAGCACCGATTTACGAGCGGCAGAGCGCGGCTTTCCGTGAGATAGACCACAAGATAAAGCTGGTTGCCACCACCAACATGAGCGTCCTGATACTGGGCGAGAGCGGCACGGGCAAGGAACACATAGCCGAGAAGATACACGCAAGGAGCAAACGGTCGGCGGGGCCATTCATACCCGTGGATTGCGGACTGCTGTCGAAAGAGCTTGCCGCATCCGCCCTGTTCGGACACGAGAAAGGGGCGTTCACGGGAGCCGAAAGCAAGAAGCAAGGCTTTTGGGAGGAAGCCGCCGGAGGCACGTTGTTCCTCGACGAGATAGGCAACCTGCCACCGGAAGTGCAACAGATGCTGCTCCGTGCGCTGGAAGCCAAACGGTACAGACCCACGGGCGGCAGCAAGGACAAGAAAGCCGATGTGCGTATCATCGCCGCTACCAACGAGGAATTGCAGACCGCCATCGCCGAAAAGCGTTTCCGGGCTGACCTCTACCAACGGTTGAAGGAATACACCCTGCATATACCGCCATTGCGTGAATGCAAGGAGGACATTATGCCATTAGCTGACTTCTTCCGGCAACTTGCCAACGAGGAATTTGAGAAGCAGGTGAAAGGCTTTGACGCGGAAGCGAAGAAACAACTGCTTGCATACACATGGGGCGGCAACGTGAGGGAACTGAAACGGGTCGTGCGCATGGCGGTGCTGCATACAGAAGGCAATACGGTCACGGCGGACACGTTTGATTTTGACGAAATGCCGCCGGCGGCTGATGATATTTTGTCATTAAGCGACATGGAAAAGACGCGGATACTCCGTGCCTTGGAACAGTCAAAGGGCAACCGCACGTTGGCAGCAAAATTACTCGGCATCGGGCGTACCACCCTGTACAACAAGATAGACGCATACGGAATAGAATAGAAAATAGTAAAAAAATGAAAGGAATTACAGGAAAAAGGCTACCTTTGTAGCAACATTTGAGAAAAATCGGGTGTGGAAAGTAAAGATTTCTGCCCGATGAAGATATAGTATAGAATAAGACCGCAAGGCGTTTCAAGCGAAAATCTGGTAAATTTAGTTATATCTCAAAATTTCACATCATAATATCTTGTAAAT
>OGCN01001192.1_pt1 | contig 36380 bp, 30 predicted proteins | sample 1570181 | NCBI WGS metagenome assembly OGCN01 (sample SAMEA4370584, study PRJEB24528) | human gut metagenome | reverse complement strand
TCGACGTCATCCTGGCTGAGGCTGGCGCTACCAAGATGCAGGTCATCAAGCTGGTGAAGGAGATCACCGGTCTGGGCCTGAAGGAAGCTAAGGCTATCGTCGATGGCGCTCCCAAGGCTGTCAAGGAGAAGGTCTCCAAGGCTGAGGCTGACGACATCAAGAAGAAGCTGGAAGAGGCTGGCGCTAAGGTTGAGGTTAAGTAATTTAACCCCTTCTCTTACCGTTCTTTCTTGAACATCAAGAGGTCTGTACCGCGAGGTGCAGACCTCTTTTTTATGCCCCGGAACTGTGCTATACTGGTTGCAACAGGAGGAACGGCAGGGCTGCAACACCTCTGCCGCACAAGAGAGTTATGGAATACCGCAACTGGAACGACAAACCGCTCCGCACTTCCCTGCTGGGCTACGGATGCATGCGCTTTCCCACCCGGGCAGACGGCAGCATCGACGAACCCCGGGCCGAAGCCCTGCTCAACACCGCAAAGGCCGTCGGCGTGAACTACTTTGACACGGCCTACCCCTACCACAACGGCCAGAGCGAACCCTTTGTGGGCCGGGTCATTGCCAAATGGGAGCGCAGCAGCTTCTACCTGGCCACCAAGATGCCGCTGTGGACCTGCAAGAGCCTTGCCGATGCCCAGCGCATCTTTGAAGAGCAGCTCCAGCGGCTGGGGGTGGAGTACATCGACTTTTACCTGCTGCACTCGCTGCACAAAGCCCGGTACGAGCAGGCCAAGGAACTGGGCATCGTGGACTGGCTGTGGGAGCAAAAGGCCGCCGGACGCATCCGAAATTTCGGCTTTTCCTGCCACGACAACGCCGTCGGTTTTGAGGCCATCCTGCGGGATCAGCCCTGGGATTTCTGCCAGCTGCAGTACAACTATCTGGACCGGGACGACCGCGCCGAAGAGATCAGTGGTGACCGGGGCTACCAGCTCACCGAGGAATGCGGCGTGCCGTTGATCATCATGGAGCCCATCAAGGGCGGCACGCTGGCCGCTCTGCCCGCAGACGCCGCCGCGCCGCTGCGTGCCCTGCACTCGGACGCCAGCGATGCTTCCTGGGCGCTGCGCTGGGTGGCCGGACACCCCAACGTGCATGTGGTGCTCTCCGGCATGAGTGCCGAGGAGCAGCTGGCAGACAATCTGACCACCTTTGACCACTTTGTCCCTCTCTCCCCTGCTGAAGATGCAGCTGTGGAACAGGCGGCTGCCGTGCTGCACAGCCGCATCAAGATCGGCTGCACCGGGTGCCGCTACTGCATGCCCTGCCCCATGGGGGTGGATATCCCGGATAATTTCAGCATCTGGAACCGTCTGGGCATGTTCCAGCAGCCGGAAGCAGTCAAAAAGCAGTGGACCGAGTGCTTCCCGGACAGCGAGAAGGCCCTGCACTGTGTGCGCTGCGGCAAATGCGAGACCGTGTGCCCCCAGAAGCTGCCCATCCGTGCATCGCTGGCCCGCCTGCAGGAGGAACTGGACGCACTGTAACAAAAAAGATCCCGCGCCGGATGACGCGGGATCTTTTTGCATTCAAATGTTTACCACAGACGGATGACCTTGATGACGCCCTCTGCCTTGTCGCGGGCCAGCTCCAGATGGTGCTGCAGGGAGTCTGCCGCGCGGTCCCAGTCGCCGGCCAGAGCCGCATCCAGAATTTCCAGATGCTCCTCACAGGTCTGCTCCTGATTGATCATGCTCACCTTGCCGGTCATGATGCGGAAGCGGGTGTTCAGGCCGGTAATGCGGTCGTAGGCGCTGCGCAGATACTTGTTGGGCAGGGTGCTCATAAGCAGCTCATGGAACCCGTCGTCCGACTCACAGAAGTCGGAGATGCGCTCCGGGTGATGCATGAGTTCGGTGTAGTTTTCCAGCGCTTCCTGCGGGATGCGGTCGCCATAAGTACGCAGGGCATAAGGCTCCACCAGCAGACGCATCTCAAACATGCTGTGCACATCTTCTTCGGTGATGCCGGAAACCATCAGGCCCTTTTTGGGCAGGATGGTGATCAGGCCCTCCTGCTCCAGACGGCCCAGTGCATCCCGCATGGGGGTGCGGCTGATGTTGCCCATTTCCGCGCAGAGTTTCTGCTCATTCAGAAACTCGTTGGGCCGGTACTCACAGTTCAGGATCTTGGTTTTCAGGTATTGATAAGCCTGTAGCTTCAGGCTCAGCTTGGACTGGGTTTCCATTTCTTTCATAGGCGGTCGTACTCCTAAAATTCTCCATACAAATGCGGCAGCCTGTTCGCGGCCTGCCGCCCGGCTTCTTCCTCGGGCATCGTCTTGTATCCCGTCTGCCATCCAACATTTCTCACTAATATATTATTTCACATAAGTGCATTTTTTACAAGAGTTTTGAGAAAACTTTGATGTGTTTTCCGTTTTGACCAAAGATTTTGCGTCATTTTTGCCAATTGTGACAAGGAATTTTGTGCTTGTCACCAAATTCGGGCTGGCTGGGCCTTCCTTTTTGCATCCCACACAAAAATATGCTACAATAGGTCAAAACAGTTCTCATTCAGAAAGGAAGCGTTCTTTTTCCATGGCACGGAGCGACGGCTACAATACCAAGACCCGCCAGCTGATTTTGGATTATCTCATCAACAACCGGCAGCACGCAGTCAGTGCCTCCAACATTCTGGAGCATCTGGAGGAGCAGGGTGCCAGCCCCAACCCCACCACCGTGTACCGCTACCTCGACAAGCTGGCCGGGGAGCAGCGCATCATGAAATATGTGGCTGATAAGGGCGAGAAGGCCGTGTTCCAGTATGTGGACGAAGGCCGCCACTGCCGGGAACACCTGCACCTGAAGTGCGTGCAGTGCGGCCGCATCTACCATCTGGACTGCCACTTCATGGACGAAGTGCGGGCCCATCTGATGGCCGAACACGGCTTTACGTTGCAGTGTGAGGGCAGCGTTTTGTACGGATTGTGCCGCCACTGCGCACAAAATGCCCCGCAGCCGGAGCAAACCGCACAAAAATGTTCCTGCTGTGTTGACACGGGCAAAAAGCCGTGATACAATGCAGGCAGAAAAAGCGTTGAACGGGAAAAGTAAGGTTTCAAGGTTCTTTTGCAGAGAGCGCAGGCCGGTGGAAGCTGCGCAGAGAACGAAGCCCGAATGAGCACCCGTGAGCTTCCCCCTGAACCCGCCGGGCGCGGCAGTAGGGGCAGACGTGCGCCGCTCGTTATCGCGGCAGTGCTTTCAACGGGGAGAGCGCACAAAAGTGACTGGCATACTCTGTGTGCCGGTAATTTAGGTGGCACCACGGATACGGCAGCATATTCGTCCTAGCAAAACGGGATGAATGCGCTGCCGTATTTTTTTATTCACCAAGGAAAAAAGAGGGGTAAGAACTATGTGTTGTGTGATGGGCTACACCGGGCACGATCTGAGTGCCGCCAAGTTCAAAGAATATCTGCTGCGCACCGTGATGCGCGGCCCGGACGACCAGCGGGTGGTGGAAGGCCCCTTTGGCCTGATGGGCTTTGGACGTCTGGCCATCATGGGTCTGACGCCGGAGGGCATGCAGCCGTTCTACCGCGGTGCCGACTGCGTGGTGTGCAACGGCGAACTGTACGGCTTCCGGTTTGAGAAGGAGATCCTCAAGCGCCGGGGCTACAAGTTCCAGTCCGATTGCGACTGCGAGATCCTGCTACCGCTGTACTACGAGTACGGTCTGGACATGTTCCGCCACATGGACTCCGAATTCGCACTGATCCTGTACGATTCCCGCAAGGACCGGCTCATTGCCGCCCGCGACCCCATCGGCATCCGGCCGCTGTTCTACGGCTACTCCAAGTCCAGCCACCAGATCGCTTTTGCATCCGAGATGCAGAACCTGATCGGCTGGTGCGATGACATCCGGCCCTTCCCCATTGGCAGCTACTACTGCGACGGCCGCTTCGTGCGCTATGAGGACATTGCCGACGTGCCCGCTCCCATGCAGGATGACATGGACACCGTGCTGACCAACATCCGCGAAAAGCTGATCGCCGGTGTGGAGAAGCGTCTGGACGCCGATGCCCCGGTGGGCTTCCTGCTCTCCGGCGGCCTGGACTCCTCGCTGGTGTGCGCCATCGCCGCCAAGAAGCTGGGCAAGCCCATCCGCACCTTTGCCATCGGCATGGACACCGATGCCATCGACCTGAAATATGCCCGTCAGACCGCCGATTATCTGGGCAGCGAGCACCACGAGATCATCATCAACCGCGACATCGTGCTGCAGAACCTGGAAGAGGTCATCCGTCTGCTGGGCACCTGGGACATCACCACCATCCGCGCCAGCATGGGCATGTACCTGCTGTGCAAGGCCATCCACGAGCAGACCGACGTGCGGGTGCTGCTGACCGGCGAGATCTCGGACGAGCTGTTCGGCTACAAATACACCGACTACGCTCCCACCGCCGACGCCTTCCAGCAGGAGAGCCAGAAGCGCATCCGGGAGCTGTACATGTACGACGTGCTCCGCGCCGACCGTTGCATCTCGGCCAACAGCATCGAAGCCCGTGTGCCCTTCGGCGATCTGGATTTTGTGCGCTACGTCATGGCCATCGCCCCGGAAATGAAGCTGAACCGTTACAACAAGGGCAAGTACCTGCTGCGCAAGGCCTTTGAGGGCGACTGGCTGCCGCCGGAGATCCTGTGGCGTGAGAAGGCTGCTTTCTCGGATGCCGTGGGCCACAGCATGGTGGACGACATCAAGGAGTACACCAACAGCCTGTACACCGACGAAGAGTTCCAGCTGCGCCGGGCCAACTACTCGGCCCACTGCATGCCCTTTACCAAGGAGAGCCTGTTCTACCGGGAGATCTTCGAGAAGTATTACCACGACCAGAGCCGTACCATCGTGGATTTCTGGATGCCCAACAAGGCATGGCCGGGCTGCAACGTCAACGACCCTTCCGCCCGCGTGCTGGCAAACTACGGTGCCTCCGGTGTGTGATCCGTTTTCTTCTCAGCAACAAAAAAGCCATGGCAACTGCCATGGCTTTTTGTTGTATTCACATCCGGATCTTCTGCGCTGCCCTTGCGATAGAAGCAAGCAGGGCCACCAGACGGGTCTCGTCCATCTGGCCGCAGTAGCTGGTAAAGGTGTAGTAGCACCCCTGCACGCAGAAGGACAGCACCACCTTGCGCACTACGTCGTTTTCAAAGGCGGGGTCGCTCTCGGCAATGCACTTGCGCAGCGCCGCCTCCACCCGGTTGATGAACAGCCCCTGCCGGGAATCCGCAAACAGAGTGTTAATCTCGTTCTGGTGCCGGACAAAGGCCCGGAACATCTCGCGGGCCAGCCACTCGGTACGCTCGCTCACATCCCGGGCGGTCAGGTTGGGCAGGCTGGCCACCACCGCCTCCACCATCTCGTCCTCCATGGCGTTGGCCAGGGCGTAGATGTCCTGATAGTGAGCATAAAAAGTGGATTTGTTGATGCAGGCCCGGTCGCACAGCTCCTTGACCCGGATTTTTTCCAACGGTTTTTCGGCCCGCAGCTCCATAAAGGCCTGCTTGATGGCGCGTTCCGTTTTTTCAATGCGAATGTCCAGAAAATCCACCTCTTTTACATTTGGGTTGGCTATCCAACGTTTTTCCACTTTTGCGGATAGACAAGCCCCACAGCGTTTTTTATACTGATTTTATCCGGAGCTGTCTGCCCCGCACGGTCATTCCCGGCGGTACAGCAGGCCCTGCCGGTCCAGTTCTGCGCGGATGCGCTCAAAGCTGGCCCGGTCCGGGCAGCGCAAAGTGTGCAGATGCACGCCGCCGGTCATCCGGCTCAGCAGACTTTCCGGCGCACTGCGCGCCTGCACCAGAAAGGTGTCCACATCGTAGCGGCTGGCCAGATTCAGGTTCGCACGGATCTCACCGTACAGGCTGTTTTCCACGGCCACATCCACGGCCACACCGCCCTGGTCCACAATGGTGTACAGCTCCCGGCGCATTTCGTCCTCGGTGCGGTGCACGCAGGCCAGGATGCCGGTATAACCTTTCTCTGCCGGGTGCAGCTGGTAGCCCCGCGGCGTCGCGTCGATCTGCGCCCCGCCTGCACGCAGCAGTGCCACGTCCCCCACCACGATCTGCCGGGAGACCCCCAGCTCAGCGGCCAGTGCACTGGCACTTACCGGGTTCTGGGCACCGCTCAACCGGGTCAGGATGCATTCTCTGCGCTGTGCTGCGTTCATCTTTTGTCAGGCTCCCCTTCCGTTTTCCGACGTTGCTGCCCCTATTGTAGCAAAACCGGCCGCAATGTGCAAGCCGCTTACTTTTTCAACCGCAGGATGGTGGCATAGTTGGAAGGCAGCTGCACCTTCATGCGGCCCCAGTCGAAGCTTGTCATCACCGGCTGCGCGCCCACCGTATCGGCCAGCAGATCCTCGGCCGCATTGGCCTCCACCGGCAGCTGGAATTCCAGCTGCGCCGGGCTGTCGCCGTTGTTCAGCACCACCACAAGGGCTTCGCCGTCCAGCACACGGGCGTAGGCGTAACACTGGGTGGTGAGGTGCAGTTCCTTGAACTCGCCCCAGGTCAGGGCCGGTTCCTCAGCCTTCAATTTGCCCAGTGCCGCATATACGCTGGTGACCGGGTTGGTGGTCAGGGCGTTCTTGTAGTCCTCCAATTCCAGGCAGGGGCGCAGGGGCCAGTCGCTGCCCCACTCTTTTTTGCCCTCGATGCTAAACTCCGAACCATAATAGATGGACGGAATGCCCCAAAGGGTATATACTAGAATCGCAATGTGACGGATGTGTTCCCGGTTGCGCAGCTTGTTGGGCAGGCGCTCCACATCGTGGTTGTCCGAGAAAAGATACAGCCGGGTGTCGTGGCACAGCCCCTGCAGACGGCGCATGGTGTGGGCGATCTCGAAATAGTTGTGGTCGTTGTGGCCGCTCCACAGGCCCTTGTGCAGCTCGTAGTTGGTCACAGAGTGCAGCATTTCGGGGTTTGCCCAGCGGCTGTAGTCCCCGTGGATCACCTCACCCATGAGCCAGAACTCCGGTTTGATCTCGTTGGCCAGACGGCGCAGCCCGCGCATGAAGTCAAAGTCCAGCACGTCGGCTGCATCCAGCCGGATGCCGTCGATGTCAAACTGGTCTACCCAAAAACGGATGGTGTCGAAGTGATAGTTCTGCACCTCCGGGTTGCGCTGGTTCAGCTTGACCAGCAGGTTGAATCCGCCCCAGTTCCCGTAGGAAAAGCCGTCGTTGTACTCGTTGTTGCCCCAGAAGTTCACATCACAGAACCAGTCCTTATAGCGGGCATTCTCGCGGTTGGCCTTCAGGTCCTGGAAGGCGAAGAAGTCGCGGCCCACATGGTTGAACACACCATCCACGATGACATGCTGGCCGCGGGCGTGGCAGTTGGCCACGAACTCCTTGAACTCTTCGTTGGTGCCCAGACGGCGGTCCACCCGGCGGTAGTCGATGGTATCGTAGCCGTGGGAGCCGCTCTCAAACAGCGGGCCGATATAGATGGCGGTGCAGCCGATGTCTGCTGCATGGGCCGCCCAGTCGTTCAGTTTTTGGAATGCACCCGGGGTGGGCTGGCCGTCATTTTCGTGCGCGCAGCCGCACAGCCCCAGAGGATAGATGTGATAGAATACCGCATTGTCATACCAAGCCATTGTTGAATACCGCTCCCTCTTTGCAAATAATCTCCTGCCGCCGTTCGGTCAGCGGCAGGATTAGTATAACACAAAATCTAACAAATATGTGAATTTTTGCCTATTTTTGTCAAGATTCGCCAAGAATACCGGCTACAGTGCCGGTTATAAACCATTTTCCTTGGATAAATTGCCCAATTGCAGCACCGCAGCTGCCGGTGCTGCCCATCATACACAGGAGGAGATCTTTGCATGAATTACCCTGCCATTCCCCGTGAATTTTTCAATGGAGACTGCTTCGACGCCTACCGCATTCTGGGCGCACATCCCTGCACGGCCCCGGACGGTGCCGAGGGCTGGCGGTTTGCGGTCTGGGCCCCCGGTGCCACCGCCGTGGAGGTGTGCGGCGGCTTTGACGGCTGGGAAGCCGGTGTGCCCATGGAGCGCGCCGAGACCGGCGTGTGGAGCGCCTTTATCCCGGGCCTGGCCGAGGGTGATCTTTATAAGTACCGCGTCCACGGAGCCGACGGCAGCGTGGTGATGCGCAGCGACCCCTATGCCTTTTCCACCGAGCTGCGCCCCGGCACGGCCAGCCGTCTGGCAAAGCTGGATTTTGCCTTTGACGACCATGCCTGGATGGAGCGGCGCGACAAGTGCCGCAACCGCCCGCTGAACATCTACGAGCTGCACGCCGGAAGCTGGAAGCACAAACCCGGCAGCACCCAGCCCGACGGCTCGGACGGCTGGTACAACTACGAGGAGCTGGCCAAGGAGCTGATTCCCTGGCTGCTGGACCATCACTTTACCCATGTGGAGCTGCTGCCGCTGGCCGAGCATCCCTTTGACGGCAGCTGGGGCTACCAGACCACCGGGTATTTCTCGGTGACCAGCCGCTACGGCACCCCGGCCCAGTTCGCTGCCTTCGTCAACGCCTGCCACCGCATGGGCATCGGCGTCATCATGGACTTTGTTCCGGTGCACTTTGCCGCCAACGCCGACGCACTGGCCAAGTTCGACGGCACCCACCTGTACGAGTACGACAGCGACGTGGGACAGAGCGAGTGGGGTACCTGCAACTTCAACTACTACCGCCGGGAGGTATGCAGCTTTCTGAGCAGCGCCGCCGGGCTGTGGATGGATGTGTACCACTGCGACGGCATCCGCATGGACGCCATCTCCCGGGCACTGTACTGGCAGGGCGACCCCAACCGCGGCGTGAACCAGGGTGCGGTGGACTTCCTGCGCAGCCTGAACCACGGGCTGAACAAGCGCTGGCCCACCGGCATCTACATGGCCGAGGACTCCACCAATTTCCTCAAGGTCACCGCCCCCACCCGCTACGACGGTGTGGGCTTCGACTACAAGTGGGACATGGGCTGGATGCACGACACGCTGGACTATTTCGCTACCCCCTTCGGGGAGCGGCCGAACGCCTACGGTAAGCTGCTGTTCAGCATGCACTACTTCTACAATGAGCTGTATCTGCTGGCCCTGAGCCACGACGAGGTGGTGCACGGCAAAAAGACCATCATCGACAAGCTGTGGGGCACCTACGCCGAAAAGTGCGCCCAGCTGCGCACCCTCTATTTCTATATGTATATGCATCCGGGCAAAAAGCTCAACTTCATGGGCAACGAGCTGGGGCACTTCCGCGAGTGGGACGAAAAACGGGAGCTGGACTGGGATCTGCTCAAGTATCCCTTCCATGACGCTTTCCAGAAGTATTTCGCCCGCCTGAGCCTGGTATACGCCACCGAGCCCGCCCTGTTTGACGGCGAATACAACCCCGACTGCTTTGAGTGGGTGGCCAGCGAGAGCTGCACCGAGGGCGTCTACGCCTGGCTGCGCAAGGGCCGGGGCCAGAACCTGCTGTGCATCATGAACACCCAGGACCACGCCCACAAAAAGTTCCCACTGTACCTCAAGTTCCCCAGCTCTGCGGAGCTGGTGCTGGACACCGAGGCTGCCGAGTGGGGCGGTGCCCACAAGGGCCGCCGCAAGCTGCACTTCCACACCACCGACGGCGGCGTGTACGGCCGGGATTACACCCTCACCGTGGACCTGCCCGCCATGGGCAGCTTCCTGCTGCGCCTGACCCCGGAGGCCCCCAACCCGGACGCCGCCCGCATCAGCGCCAACAAGGCCATGGCCCAGAAGCGCCGTACCGCCCGCGCCAAGAATTCCAGCAAGTAATATTTGTGTCAAAATGTCCCGTATGCTTTGAAAGCAGCGGGGCATTTTTGGTTTTGCCTCCGCTATGGCTGGACAGTGCCCCCTGTGGTTTGCTATACTGTAAGCTGTGAATTTATGCTGTGTGCATCGCGCATTTTTATAAGGAGGATTTTCTCTCATGTCAGCAACTCTTTCCAAGCTGCGCATCTCGTGGGTAGGCAGGGCCCTGCTGGCCTATGCCGTGTCCGCACTGGCGCTGGTGGTGCTGGGCCTTGCCGCCCCCGGCAATGCCGTATTTTTCCCGCTGGTGAGCCTGTGGTGCAACCTGGCCCTGTTCGGGCTGGTGCTGGTGGTGCTGCGGCTGGCGGATGTGAAGTTCGACCTGTTCCACTGGGCTGTGATCATCGGCTTCTGGGCCGCGGCGCTGCTCTACTTCTACTGGGCCGAGACCCGCCGCAGCTTCATATACATCTGGGATTACGTCAACTACATCAGCAAACAGTATGGTGCCGAAGCTGCCTTTGCCCAGACCCCCATGACCGGCTTCCACTATATCTTCGACTCCCTGGCCGAGGACTACACCAACTTCATCACCCTGTTCCTCGAGTTCCCGTTCTGCCTGACCGACCGCACCGGCGACAGCTTTGCGATCTGCCAGGTGTTCAGCATCGTGCCCATTCTGCTGCTTCTGCTGGCCGGTCTGGTGGTCAAGGTAGGGCAGATGCTGCAGGTGAAGAACCGCTTCTGGTTTTTCCTCATTGGCCTGTCCTGGACTTTTACTTACCCGTGGCTGCGCATGAGCGCCGTGCTGAGCCAGCCGGACTGGTTCGGCCTGATTTTTGCCTTCAGCATCCTGCTGCTGACGTTGGATTTCCGCTTTGAAAAGCTGGACTTTCCCCGGTTCGGGCTGCTGTTCCTGTCCACGGCAGCCATCATCCTGTCCCGCCGGTGGTATCTGTACTTCGTGGTGGGCTACTACTTTGCCTACGCCGTGCTGGTGCTGGTGAGCAGCGCCCGCATCGCCAAAGTGGGCCGGAAGCAGGAGGCTCTGCTGCAGGTGCGCAACCTCATCCTGTTCGGCCTGATGTCTATGGTGGCCATGGTCATCCTGCTGTGGCCGCTGGTGAGCCACATTCTGGGCTACGACTACGCCGACCACTATTCCTACTACAACGGTGGCGGCATGGTCACTGAAACCTACCTGCAATGCGCCCGCATGGGCCTGATGAACCTAGTGCTCATGGGCATGGGCCTGTGGTTCTGCTTCAAGCGCAGAAAGATGCCAGCTCTGCCTTGTCTGGCCGGGCTGGAGATCCTGCTGAGCATGGTGCTGTTCACCCGGGTGCAGACCACCGGTTCCCAACATATGCTGCTGTTTTTACCCGGCTGGTTCCTCCTGTTCCTGATTGGCGCCGCAGCCCTGGCAGAGGGCATGAACCGCCGCCGGAACCTGAAGATCGGCTTCTGGCTGTTCACCATCGCCTTCGCCACCTCGGTGCGCTGCTCCCCCCTGACCACCGTGGCTCTGCCGGATTTTCTCATCGGCCGCACTCTTCTCTCGGCTTCTCCGCAGGAGAGCGCCCGCGATTTTGCCGCCATTGATGACCTGGTCTATGACCGCAAGGATCTGCCGCAGATCAAGGCCATTGCCAGCTGGATCGACACCCACTGTGCCGATGGCGAGATTGCCTATATGATCCCCCACGACACGCTGTACTGCCCGGATCACTTCAAGAACTGCCTGCTGCCCCAGACCCCCATCAACGGCAAGCTGGCCTTTGGCTTCTCGGTGCCTGGCACCCACTACTTCCCTATGCAGTTCTTTGAGGCAAAATACGTTCTCACCGCCGATCCTTTCCCGCTGACTCATGTAAATGACCCTGAGAACGAGATGTCCCACAAGCTGAACGAGCAGTTCCTCGCCGTGCGCGACGAATATTTTGAGCTGGAAGAGACCTTCGATATGGGCAACGGCACCACCTTTACCATCTGGCGGCGCACCAAGGCCCCCACCCGCGCCGAGGTGGAGTACTACCTCAGTGCCTTTACCGAAGAAGATGCCAAATACCCTGAGATGTTCTCTCAGGTCGCCGAAAACTGGCTTGCTGCCCGCGGGCTGTAAGCGCTTACTGGAATGGAGGTTCCCTGCCATGGAACAAACCGCAAATGCTCTGCCGCCGGTCACGCTGGGGCAGTACAAGGGCCTGCCGGTCACCCGCCGGGTGCGCCCGGTGACCAAAGCCGCCGTTGCTTCTGAACTGAAAAGCCTTGCCCGCCGTCATGCGCCTTTCTGCGCCACCAGTGCCCCCGCTGCCCGGGGGATGCGGGTCACGCTGGATTTTGAGGGCTTTCTGGACGGCGCGCCCATCCCGGACAGCCGCATGGAACAGGTGACCGTGACACTGGGCACCGCCCAGCTCATGCCTGCCGCCGAGCAGGCCGTGTACGGCCACTGCGCCGGAGAGACCTTCCGCTTTGATTTCACCTACCCGGACGAGTTCCGCGTGCCGGAGCTCTCCGGCAAAACGGCGCAGTTCGAGATCTGCCTGCACACGGTGGAGCAGAAGCAGGAACCCACCGTGGACGATGCCCTGGCCCAGCGGCTGGGCTTTGCCACGCTGGACGCCCTGCGGGAGAGCATCCGTGCCAAGAAAGCGGCTTCTCACGAGGCCAACGCTGACCGTCTGGCTGAGGCTGCCCTGCTGGACCTGGCCGGGGCCAACCTGACCGTGGAGCTGCCTGCTGCCGTGCTGGACCAGAACGCCGACCACGCGCTGCAGCAGCTGAAGGATAAACTTTCCCGGAGCCGCTTCTCGCTGGAGCTGTACTGCCAGGCCAACAACACCACGCCGGAACAGCTGCGGGCCGGCTATCGCCAGGACGCCGCACGCCGCATGCGCGCGATGCTGGCCGTGCCGGCCATTGCACAGGCCGAGAACATCACTGTGAGCAATGAGGAAGTGGACGCCGAATACGCCCGTCTGGCCCGGCTGCACGGCAACCCGGAGGAGGAGATTCGCCGGGTTCTGGCCCGTGATGCTGTGGCCGCCGCCCTTACCAACCAGAAGGTCCAGCGCTTTCTGCTGGACCATGCAGCTGTCACGTCGATCGTAGAAAAGGAGTGATCGTATGGGCTTTTTTACAAGAGCTGCGATGGATGCACTGATGAAAACCACCCATCCGGAGATCAACCGCCGCCAGTGCTGGAACCTGCACCCGCACCGCAAATCCTGCACGGCCTGCAAGGATATCTGCCCCTACGGCGATCAGATCTTTACCCGTCCCAACCTCGTTAAGGACTGGGACCCCTGCACCGACTGCGGTCTGTGCGTCTCCGTATGCCGCAGCCGCTGCATCTCCCCCTCGCCGGAGCAGGTGGAGCGCGACACCTCTGCCGCCGACACCGACAACGATACCATCTGGATCGGCTGTGAGAAGTCGGCCCGCAAAAACTCCATGGTGCGCGCCTGCATCGCGTCCCTTTCCTGGGAGGCGCTGGCCTATCTGGCCCTGAACAAAAAGATCGTGCTGGACCTGACCCCCTGCGGCGAGTGCGAGAACGACACCTGCGCCGACCAGCTGCGGGCCGAGCTGACCCGCCTGGTGGAGTTCTTCGGGGAAACGATGTTTGAGGCCCGCTTCACGCTGGCCTATGAGCCGGACGAAGCCCCCTACCACGTCAAGGAGCTCACCCGCCGCGAGATGTTCGAGCAGGTGGGCCACGGCTCCAAGAGCGGCACCAAACAGCTGCTGCGCATGCTGCCCGGCCTGCGCGCCGACGAGGACGGCGGTGCAGACTTCCGCCTGCTGCTGCACCAGCGCACCAGGCAACTCAAGGCCGCCATGCCGGACAATCCCCTGCACTACGGCTGCTATCTGCCCAGTTTCACCGACAAGTGCTTTGCCTGCGGCAAGTGCGAAAAAGCCTGCCGTGCAGGTGCCCTGAAGCAGGAGGACCTGCCGGACGGCCAGACTCGTATGGTGGTCACCCCGTGGAAGTGCAGTGAGTGTGGCGTGTGCGTGGCGGCCTGCTCCAACAAGGGGCTGGACGGCATGAAGCTGCGCCAGCTCACCACCCTTGGCCCGGTGAGCCTGCACAAGTGCACCAAGACCCTGTGCAAGAACTGCGGCAAGCCCATTGCTCCGGACAGCGCCGAGGGCCTGTGCTCGGTGTGCCGCATCAAGGAGCGCACCAAACAGCGGCAGGAAGAAGCCCGTGCCCGCGCACAGAAGCTCAAGGAAGAGCGGGAAGCCAAAAAGGCCGCCGAGGAAGCCGCCAAGGCGGCAGAGCAGGCAGCTGCCCCGGCTGCAGAACCTGCCGTGGAGGCCGCTGCTCCCGCCGCACCGCAGTCCGTGGCTGCCATGCTCACCGATGAGGCTGCCGCTGCTGCCGGTGCAGAAACTGCCGCCGCTGTGCCCAAAACCGATTGACGCCGCACGGATTCAATGTTATACTTGCGTTGGTTACCCGTTGGTAGCTGTACGCTGTTACAAAGAGGTAACGGATGGATTCCGTTGCCTCTTTTTTCGGTTTGTGCCTGCGGGGCAATTTCATCCGATCCAGACCCGAATCTGAAAGAAAGAGGGATTTTTTATGCGTCATACCATTACCCGCCGCCAGTTCCTGAAAGCCGGCGGCGCCGCTGTTGTTTCCACAGCGGCAGCCGGCCTGCTGAGCAGCTGCGGCGGCTCGTCCGCTTCCGGCAGCTCCACCGGCGGCTCCGGCAGCAGCACCTATACCCTGCTGTACTCCCGTCAGCCCGCCACCCTGAACTATCTGATCTGCTCCGCAGACCCGGACCTGTACCACGGCACCCAGTGCGTGGACACGCTGGTGGAGTACGACAACCGCGGCAAGATCCGCGAGGGTCTGGCCACCACCTGGGAGTGGGATGCGGATACCCTGACCTGGACCTTCCACCTGCGGGACGAGAACTGGGTGGACTGCAACGGTGAGGTACTGGGCCCGGTCACCGCACAGGACTTCGTGGATGCGCTGCAGTATGTGCTCACCCCGGCCTATGCATCCTCCACGGCCAGCCTGGTCACCCCCTATGTGGCCGGTGCCGAGGATTACTACAACTATCTGTTCTACAAAGCCAGCGCCGAGAACGGCACCGTGGCCGAGGACGGCACCACCTACACGCTGGAAGCCGACGGCTCGGTGACCGCCGCAACCGCCGATGGCACCACCACGAGCTATGCTCCCGTGGATTTTGATACCGTGGGCGTCAAGGCCGTGGACGAGCACACCCTGACCTATACGCTGTGCTTCGACTTTCCCGGTTTTGTCAGCCTGCTGAGCTACGCTCCCTACGAGCCGGCCTACGGCCCCCTGCTGGAAGAGCTGGGCGACCAGTTCTGCACCAGCGCCGAGACCGCCTGCAGCTGCGGCGCGTTCTATCTGGCGGAGTATGTGCCGCTGGAAAGCTGGGTGATGAAGAAAAACCCCGAAAACTACGACAAGGACAACGTCTACATCGACACCATCCGCTACATCTACAACCAGGAAGAGCTCATCAGCGGCCCGGAAATGGTCCGGCGCGGCGAGATCGACCAGGCCACCATCAGCTCCGACATCCTCGACAGCTGGCTGTCCGACGACACCACCAAGGATATGGTGTCCATGGAGCGCCCGGAGACCGGCAAGAGCTACTTCTACATCTTCAACTTCCTGCCCTACGCCCACGAGTTCTCCAACTGGAACGTCACCGGCGTGGACGCCCAGTATGAGCCGGACAACTGGGCCAAGGCCGTCAACAGCACCAACTTCCGCAAGGCATTCCTGTACGCCATCAACCCGTCGGTCACGCTGGCCGTCACCGCTCCGGAAGGCTACGACAACTACAAGCTGCACACCATCACCCCGCCGTCCTTCTGCGCCAACAGCCAGGGCGTGGACTACACCGAATGCGGCGATCTGGCCAACCTGTCCGACTTCTTTGACGAGGCAAAGGCAAAGGAATACCGCGACGCCGCTGTGGAAGAGCTGACTGCTGCCGGAGCCACCTTCCCCCTCAAGGTGCAGTACCCCTACAACCCCGCCGTGGTGGACTGGGACAAGCAGTGTCAGGTGTTCAAGCAGCAGGTGGAGGGCGTTCTGAACGACGGCTTCGACTTTATCAACATCATCATCACCCAGGGCCCCTCCGACAACTTCCTGAACGCCGTGCGCCGTGTGGGTGCCTATGAGCTCATGTCCTACTACTGGGGTGCCGACTACTCCGACCCCGAGACCGAGGTGTACCCCTTCTATCAGGAAGCCGGCGACCGCGGCACCTGCTATGCGTTCCTGCGCACCGGCGTGGAGGACGGCATCATCACCGGTGAGACGGCCGAGTACGTCATGACCTACATGGACATGGTGGAAAAGGCCAAGGCCATCACCGAGGATCTGGATGCCCGGTATGAAGCCTTTGCCAATGCCGAGGCCTATCTGATCCAGAATGCCCTGGTGGTGCCGCTGGGCCTGCCCGTGCCGCCGTACATTGCCACCCGCCTGAACCTGTGGGAGGGTCAGTACGCCCCCACCGGCCTTTCGTCCAACCGCCTAAAGGGCGTGCACATCCTGGACCACTACGTCTCCATGGACGAGTACGACCAGAACCGGGACGCCCGGTAAATCATTCTGAATATCCTCCGCTTCGCTCTGGATATTTTCAGCGGAAATATGTTTTTCTTTGCAACTCGGAAAAATCTGCGGATTTTTCCGAGTTTCTTTTTCACGGGAGGGGAACTCCCTCAGTCTGCTTCGCAGCCGTGACTGAGGGAGTTCCCACCGCCTTTTCAACAGCTTTTGCTCAAAAAATCTTCAAATCACTTTTCAAAATCAAGAAATTGCGGTATTCTATTCTTATCTGTATTTCAAAAGAAAAAGAGAGGTGCACACTATGGTGCAATATCTCGCAAAGCGCATCGGGCGTTCTCTGCTGACGCTGTTCATCATTGTAACGCTGGTGTTCTGCCTGCTGCGGCTCATGCCGGTGGAAGGCTATTTTGCAAACTACGAAAAAATGACCGCGGCCCAGATCCAGGCAGGTCTGCAGTCCATGGGCCTGCTGGACCCGCTGCCGGTGCAGATCGGCCGCTTCTGGAAAGACGCCCTGCACGGTGACCTGGGCGTGAGCCACATCTACAAGGTCAACGTGCCGGTGACCGAGATCCTGGCCCAAAAGCTGCCCATCTCCATCCAGATGGGCGTGCTGGCTATGCTGCTGAGCCTTGTGCTGGGCATCCCGCTGGGGCTTGTCATGGGCCGGTGCAAGAACCGCTGGCCCGACAAACTGGGCACAGCCCTCATCGTGCTCATCCAGGCCGTGCCGGCTGCCGTGTACTTTTTGTACATCCAGATGTACGGCACCTCCGTTCTGGGGGTGGGCCTGCTGTTCGACGCCGCCAACTGGCGCTACTGGGTGCTGCCGGTGTGCAGCATGAGCCTGGCAAACCTGGCCTTCTACGCCATGTGGCTGCGCCGCTATATGGTGGACGAGAGCAACAAGGACTACGTCAAGCTGGCCCGTGCCAAGGGTGTGAGCGAAAGCAATATCGCGCTGCATCATGTGTTCCGCAACGCCATGGTGCCGCTGGTGCAGTACATTCCCTCGGCGTTCCTCAACACGGTGGTGGGCTCCATTTACATTGAGAGCCTGTACAGCATCCCCGGTATGGGCGGACTGCTGGTGACCTGCGTGCAGCGCCACGACAACACCATGGTGCAGGGCATCGTGCTGCTGTACGCCTGCGTGGGCATCGTGGGCCTGATCCTGGGCGATGTGCTCATGGTGCTCATTGATCCCCGCATCAACTTTGGCAAGAAAGAAGGTGGCCGCTGATGCTTTCGTTCCTGAAACGGGAAAAATCCAAAAAGCTGGAAAACCAGCTCAACACCCTGCAGAAGGAAGGCCCTGCTGCCTGGGCAGACCTGCCGGAGGACGAACTGTTCACCCCCGCCGGGTTCCACGCCGAGCAGGCCGAGGCCACGGCCAACTCCAACTACAGCTACTGGGGCAGCACCTTCCGTGCTTTCTTCAAGAACAAGGCAGCCGTGGCCCTGCTCATCGCGCTGGTGGCCGTGGTGGCCTTTGCCTTTCTCCAGCCTTATCTGCCGGGGCAGGCGGACCCCAACCTCTGCGCCGTGGACCCCGTCACCGGCATCCAGTACCGCAACATCGCTCCCGGGCAGGACGGCTTTATCTGGGGTTCCAACTCCATCGGGCAGGACCTGTGGGCCCGCATCTGGGCCGGTGCCCGCACCAGCCTGACCATTGCCTTTTTCGTGGCTCTCATCGAAGCCGTGGTGGGCATCACTGCCGGTGTGCTGTGGGGCTATGTGCGCGGGCTGGATTTTCTGTTCACGGAGCTGTACAACATCTTTGACAACATTCCCACCGCCATTGTGCTGATCCTCATCTCCTATGTGGCCTCCCCCAGCATCTGGACCATGATCCTGGGCATGTCCATCAAGGGCTGGATCGAGATGGCGCGGTTCATCCGCAACCAGATCCTCATCATCCGTGACCGTGACTACAACGTTGCCTCCCGCTGCATCGGCACCCCCACGGTGCGCATCGTGCTGCGCAACCTGCTGCCGTATCTGGTGTCGGTGATCATGCTGCGCATGGCCCTCACCATTCCGGAAGCCATCGGCAACGAGGTGTTCATCACCTACATCGGCCTGGGCCTCTCGGTGGAGACGCCCTCGCTGGGCAATCTGGTCAACGACGGCCGCAAGGTGATGATGCAGGCCGGTCTGCGCTACCAGCTGCTCTACCCCACCCTGATTCTGAGCTTTGTCACCATTGCGTTCTATCTGATCGGCAACGCGTTCTCGGACGCCGCCGACCCGAAGAACCACCTGCAGTAAGGAGGAATGCATGATGAACGAAAACGACTGCATCCTCTCGGTGCGGGGGCTGGATATCCGGTTCAACCTGCGCGGCCGGGTGCTGCACGCCATCCGCGGCATCGACCTGGACCTGTACCGGGGTGAAGTGCTGGCCGTCGTGGGCGAGTCCGGCTCCGGCAAGAGCGTGTTCACCAAGAGTTTCATGGGCCTGTTGGACACCAATGGCTCCATCACCGGCGGCACCATCGACTACTACCCTACCCCCGGCGCAGAGCCGGTGCGCCTGTCCGGCCTGAAAACCGAGAAGGACTGGCTGCGCATCCGGGGCCGCGAAATTGCCATGATCATGCAGGACCCCATGACCAGCCTGAACCCGCTGAAAACCATCGGCGACCAGATTTTGGAGGCCGTGACCCTGCATCAGGGCCTGAAGGGCACCGAGGCCAGGGCCAGAACACTGGAATACCTGCGGGACGTGGGCATCTCTGACCCGGAAGTGCGTTTTAAGCAGTACCCCCACGAGTTCTCCGGCGGCATGCGTCAGCGCGTGGTGATCGCCATTGCGGTGGCCTGCCGCCCGAAGATCCTGATCTGTGACGAGCCCACCACCGCGCTGGATGTGACCATTCAGGCTCAGATTTTGCAGCTGCTCAAGGAGCTGCGGGCCAAATACCACCTGTCCATCGTCATGATCACCCACGACCTGGGCGTCGTGGCCAACATTGCCGACCGGGTGGCCGTGATGTACGCCGGCGACATCGTAGAGATCGGCACCGCCGACGAGATCTACTATGACCCCCGCCACCCCTACACCTGGGCACTGCTGTCCAGCATGCCCCAGATGGGCATAAAAGGCGAGGACCTGTTCAACATCGTGGGCACCCCGCCCAACCTCTTTGCCGAGATCCGCGGCGACGCCTTTGCGCCCCGCAACCCGCAGGCACTGAAGATCGACTATGTCAAGCGCCCGCCGTACTTTGAAGTTTCGCCCACCCACAAGGCCAAGACCTGGCTGCTGGATCCCCGGGCACCCCACATCGAGCCGCCTGCTGCGGTGAAAAAACTGCAAAAGGAGGGCTTGTAAGATGGCCGAGGAAAAAGAAGTCCTTCTGGAAGTGAAGGACCTGAATGTGACCTACGGCTCCGGCCGCAAGGCCTTTGCCGCCGTACAGAACGCCAATTTCCAGATCTACAAGGGCGAGACCTTTGGTCTGGTGGGCGAGTCCGGCTCCGGCAAGACCACCATCGGCCGGGCCATCCTGCGCATTCTGCCCACCTCTGGCGGTGAGATCCTGTACAAGGGCCAGAAGATCAACGGCAAAATCCCGCGTGCGCTGGACAAGCAGATCACCCGTGAGATCCAGATGATCTTTCAGGACCCGCAGTCCTCGCTGAACGAGCGCGCCAAGGTGAGCTACATCGTGGGCGAGGGCCTGCAGAACGTGCGGCCCGACCTCTCCGCCGCCCAGCGGGAAAAAAAAGTGCGGCAGGCTTTGCTGGACGTGGGCCTGCTGCCGGAGTTTGCTTCCCGCTTTCCCCACGAATTTTCCGGCGGCCAGCGGCAGCGCATCGGCATTGCCCGTGCGCTGATCGTGGAGCCGGAATTCATCGTGGCCGATGAGCCCATCAGCGCTCTGGACATGTCCATCCGCGCCCAGGTGCTCAACCTGCTGCGCCGCCTGCAGAAGGAGCGCGGCATCACCTACCTGTTCATCGCCCATGATCTCTCGGTGATGCGCTACATTTCGGACCGCATCGCAGTCATCCACAAGGGCAGCATCGTGGAACTGGCCGACGCGGAGGAGCTGGTGGCCCACGCCATCCATCCCTACACCCGCAGCCTGCTGTCCGCCATCCCCATGCCAGACCCCCGCCGGGAGCGCAATAAAAAGCTGTTGGTGTACGACCCCGCCATGCACGATTATTCCACCGAAGCGCCCCAGTGGCGGGAGCTGCGCCCGAGGCACTGGGTTCTTTGCAGCGCCGCCGAGGCCGCGCAGTGGCTGCCGCAGGCCTGAGCTGCTTCGGGTCGCGATCCAACCACTTTACACAGTTTTCACCAGATGAACCGTTGATGGTTCGTCCTTTTTTGATTTCTCACAGTTTATTCCTTGACATTCCGACTGCCGTCCACTACAATAGCGGTGGGCCGTTTTGGCCTTTTGCCTGTCAGAAAGTGTCCGGCAGAACATGCTTTTTTCTGCCGTTTCTGGGAAAATGAAAGAAGAAGAAAAAAAAGAAAGGTCCTGAATCCTATGACGACTGCACCACACGAACCCGTCTACGCATCCGTCGCAAAACCTTGGCTCAAATACTATGACCCCAAGTTCTTCGATCAGACGCCGCCCGAATGCAGCGCCTTCGAGTACGTCTGCCGCCAGAACAAAACGCACTTGACCGAGACCGCCATCACCTATTACGGCCGCAAGATCACTTATGCCGACCTCATCGTCAACGTCAAAAAGACGGCGGCGGCCTTCCGTGCCATCGGCATGAAAAAAGGCGACATTGCCACCGTGGTCAGCGTGATGACCCCGGAGGTCATCTATGCGTTCTATGCTGCCGACATGATCGGTGCCTCCCTGAATCTGGTGGACCCGCGCTATAGTGCTGAGGGCATCCACGATTACATCACCGAGGTGGACTCCCACCTGCTCATCTGCCTGAACGTGGTCTACGATCGCTGCCAGCAGGCTGCCAAGCGCACCAACGTGGAACGGGTGCTGATGGTGTCCCCCGCCGACTCCCTGCCGCTGCATCTGGCCGTGGGCTACAAGCTGTCCACCCCCGACAAGAACCGCTATTCTTCCAACGTGATCCGCTGGAAGGATTTCATTGCCGCCGGTGAGGGCAAAGACACCGGTGCCGAGCCTTACGACCCGGACCACACCTGCGTGGTGGTGCACACCGGCGGCACCACCGGCTCGCCCAAGGGCGTCATGCTGACCGATGTGGACTTCAACTCCATCGCACAGCAGTTCGGTGCTTACGAAAAGCTGTTCCGCCGCGGCCAGAAGCTGATGAACATCATGCCCCCGTTCATTGCCTATGGCTACGCCTGCGGCGTGCACCTGCCGCTGGTGCTGGGCCTTACCGTGATCATCATCCCCAATCTGGACCCTGCAAAGCTGGGTGCCCTGATCTGGAAGTACAAGCCGGAGCACATGTTCGGCGTGCCGGCCCACTACCAGCAGATGGCCTCTTCGCCGCTGCTGAAGAACAAGGATCTGTCCTTCATCCGCAACTATGCTGCCGGCGGCGACGCCATCACGGTGGGTGCCGAGCAGAGCGTGAACGACTTCCTGGCCGCTCACGGCGTGGAGTACGGCCTGGCCAAGGGCTACGGCATGACCGAGGTTTCTTCTGCCGCTACCGCTGCTTCCGGCCTTGCCAACAAGGTGGGCAGTGTGGGCATCCCGCTGGTGAACACCCTTGTGTCGGTGTTTGAGCCCGGTACCGACACCGAGCTTCCCATCGGCGAGCGCGGTGAGCTCTGCATCTCCGGCCCTGCCATCATGAAGGGCTACTACGGCAAGCCCGCCGAAACGGCTGCCCTGCTGCGCCACCACTCGGATGGCCGCGTCTGGGCACACACCGGTGACGTCGGCTATATGGATGAGGACGGCTTCGTGTTCCTGGACTCCCGCATCAAGCGGCTGATCATCCGCCACGATGGCTTCAAGGTGTTCCCCTCCATGATCGAGAACGTCATCAGCCGCCACCCCGCCGTGCAGCAGTGCTCGGTGGTGGGCTGCACCGACAAGGACCATGTGCAGGGCCGCCTGCCCTTTGTGTATGTCGTGCTGGACCCCGCTGCTGACCACAAAAAGCGTCAGATCGTGCGGGAGCTGCAGCAGATCTGCAAAGAAGAGCTGCCGGAGTATGTGCAGCCGGTGGCCTACAAGTTTATCAGTGAGATGCCCCTGACCCCTGTGGGTAAGATCGATTACCGCAAGCTGGAAGAAGAGATCAGCCCCCGGGATTATTAAGCTCTGCCTGTTACGGTCGTGCCCTGTGCACGGCCGTTTTTGATTTATCCGACATTTTTTGAAAAACATGCCTTGACATTGCCCGGTTCTCTTTTTATGATAGAAGAAAACCCCGTTGGTCAAAAAAGGAGGAGCATTATGAAAAAACGCCTTGTCAGCCTGCTGCTGACCCTGGCTCTGCTGGTGCTGCCGGTGGTCTCTGCCGGGGCTGCCCAGCCTGCCGCTGCAGACCCCACCCCGGTGCAGACCCAGACGGAAACTGCGGAAGCAGCCCAGCACCAGTATTCCTACATTGCCCTGGGCGACAGCATCGTAGCCGGCATCGGCCTGCCGGATGCGGTCTACCAGCGGAACGGCCGGTACTACGATGTGTCCGGCAACTACCAGGGCTACTCCAAGGATTGTTATGTGGCCCGGGTGGCCGAGGGCCTGGGCCTGAGCCGGGACCAGACCGCCAACTACGGAATGCCTGCCCTGATGAGCGGCGACCTGCTGGAACTGGTGCGGACAGGCTCCTGCCAGAGTGCCAGCATCAATTTCTCTCTGCCTGACCTGCGCCAGGAGCTGAAGCACGCTCAGGTGATTACGGTGGAGATCGGTGCCAACGACGTACTGGTGCCTATCATGTACGGCATTGCCTCTGCCATGGGCGGCCCCCAGGTCTTTGAGGCCCTGCTGCCTATGCTGGAGGGCGACTTCCGCCAGATGGACGCCTCCTCCTTTGCCGCCCTCCGGGAGAACCTGGACTCTTTGAACATCACCGCCCAGCAGCGCAAGGCCCTGCTGCAGCTGCTGAGCAGCGGCGTTGCCGACATTTGCGCCCAGAGCCAGGCCACCACCCTGGCCAACCTTGAGGCCCTGCTCCAGGAGCTGAAGGCCCTGAACCCCGACGCCCAGATCGTTCTGGTGGGCTACTACAATCCCGTTCCCCTGCTGCCGGCTCCTGCCAACCCCTTTGTCAAGCACTTCCGCACCCTGAACCGCTCGGTGCAGAAGCTGGCCCAGCAGTACGACGTGGCTTTTGCCTCTGCCGCCTACACCCTGGTGGCCAACGACGCCCACCCCACCGCCTGCGGCCACAAATATCTGGCACGTCAGATCCTGAAGGCTCTGGAAAAGTAATTTTTTCTGAGTTTGCCATATAAGGAGGTTCATTATGAAAAAACGCATTCTCAGCCTGCTGCTGGCAGCCGCCATGCTGGTGCTGCTGGCTGTGCCCGCCTTTGCGGAGGACGAGCACGCTTATACCTATGTGGCCCTGGGCGACAGCATCACCACCGGCGTAGGCCTGAAGGACACCCACTTTTCCATCACCGCCAAGAGCTATGACGTGCAGGAAAACTACCACGATTACTCCAAGGACTGCTATGTGGCCCGGGTGGCCGACGCCCTGGGCCTGGACCGGGACCACGCCGTAAACTACGGGATGCCTGCTGCCATGAGCAGCAACATCCTGGACCTGGTCAGGACCGGCTCCACCGCCTCCGGTGCCGCCTACTACGACCTGCCTACCCTGCGGCAGGAGCTGGCAGACGCTGACCTGATCACCCTGCTTATCGGCTCCAACGACACTGTGCTCCAGCTCATGGGAGCCATGGGCAGAGCCACCAACGGCAAGGCCACCAAGCTGCTGATTCCCCTGCTGACGGGCACTATGCGAGAGATGAATCTCCAAAACCTCCAGACCCTGAGAAAGGGCCTGGAAAATCTGGACCTGACCCCGGAAGAACTGAAGGCCGCCCTGAAGCTGCTGGATTCCGGCATGGAGGAGATCTGTGACCAGACCCGGGACCAGACTGTGGCCAACGTGGAACAGATCCTCCAGGAGCTGAGAGCCCTGAACCCTGACGCCCAGATCATTCTGGTGGGTTACTACAACCCCCTGCCCTTCCTGCCCACCTACGGCAGACACTTCCGCCTGCTGAACCGCTCCGTCAAGGCCCTGGCCCAGCAGTACGGCGCAGACTATGTGTCCATTCCCTATACCTCCATTGCCAACGACGGTCACCCCACGGTGTGCGGTCACAAGTACATCGCTCGCCAGATCCTGAAGGCCGTCCGCAAGTAAACGTTTCGTTTTTTCAAGGCCCTGCCTGTCCGGCAGGGTCTTTTTGCTTTCCTGCGTTTATTTCCGGCATTCAGCTTCAAAAGATTCTATTTTGACAACTTTTTCCTGCGATTTTCCACGTTTTGTCAATTGACATTTCCCCTTCATTTCCTTATCATGGAAGCAGTTCCGCAGCCTTGAGATGTTGCGGGGAAAGAGGGAATGATGACCATGAAAACAAAACGCATTGCAAGCCTGCTGCTGTCGGCCGCGCTGCTGCTGTCGCTGGCCGTTCCTGCCTTTGCAGAGAACCCCACCACCGAAGAGACTGCTGAGCCGGAAACCGCCGTGCAGGAAGTGGAGCCGGAAGCTCTTACCGAAGACGATGCTGTGGCGCCTGTTGCAGAGCCCACCGCCAAAAAAGAGTACACCTATGTCGCCATCGGTGACAGTGTGACTGCCGGCGTGGGCCTGAGCGGCCTGCAGTACAAGCTGGTCCAGAACGGCTTCGATATGTCCGGCAATTACAAAGGCTACGATGGCCAGTGCTTTGTGGGCTATGTAGCCGACCAGCTGGGCCTGGATCGTGACCACGCCATCAACCTGGGCCTGCCCGCCGTGATGACCAAGGACCTGGCAGACCTGATTGAGACAGGTGCCATGCCGGCCATGAACCATTATTCCGGCGTGCAGTATACCTCGGTGCCGGAGCTGAAGGAATATATCCAGAAAGCGGACCTCATCACCTTGCAGATCGGTGCCAACGACGCTCTGATCCGTACCATCGTGGCCCTGGGCGAGGCTACCAACTGGAAAAGTGAAAAGCTGGCCAACAGCATGGTCACCGGAATGTTCCGCAACCTGACCCCGGACAACATCGACTACTTTATGGACTGCCTGAAGCAGCTGACCCTGACCCCCTCGGAGTTCCGTGCCGTGATGCACCTGCTGACCACTGGCATGAACCAGATCTGCACCTCCACCTACGCTGACACTGTGTCCCAGGTGGAACGAGTGATGAAGGACCTGCGTGAGCTGAACCCCGATGCCCAGATCATGGTGCTGAGCTACAACAACCCGGTGCCCCTGATGCCCTCCTGGAGCCGCCACTTCCGTCGGTTGAACACCGCCGTAGCCAAGCTGGCTGCCCAGTATGATGTGACCTATGTGCCCATCCCCTATACCCGCACCGCCAACGACGGCCACCCCACCATTGAGGGCCACAAGTACATTGGCCGCCAGATCCTCAAAGCCGTCAATTACTGATCCATAAACATGCAGCATAAAAGGGCCTGTCTCTTGTGAGACAGGCCCTTTTTTTGGGGGTTGCAGTTGTTTTCTCAGCTCAGGCGGCCGCTTTCTACCGAGTAGGTCACATCGGCGGCAGCCATGGTGGACTTGCGATGGGAAACCAGCAGCACCGTCTTGTCCCGGCACTCGGCCCGCACCGCCTTGAGGATCACGCCCTCGTTCAGACTGTCGAGGTTGGAGGTAGGCTCGTCCAGCAGCAGGAAGGGTGCATCGTGCAGGAATGCCCGCGCCACACCGATGCGCTGCCGCTCGCCGCCGGACAAGGCCCCGCCCAGCTCACCCACGGGGGTGTCATACCCCTTGGGCAGGCTGCGGATAAAGCCGTCCAGCGCAGCCTTTTTGCAGGCCGCTTCCACTTCTTCGCGGGTGGCATCCCGCTTGGCGATGCGGATGTTGTTCTCGATGGTGTCGTTGAACAGCTCCGTCTCCTGGGTCACAAGGCTCTCCTGTGCCCGCAGGGTGGCCGTGTTCACCCGGCGGATGTCCTCCTCGCCAAAGCGGATGGTGCCGGTGTTCACATCCCAGAAACGCATGAGCAGCCGCAGGAAGGTGGACTTGCCGCTGCCGGAACGGCCGGTGATGCCCACGATCTTCTTTTCCGGGATAGTCAGGCTCAGGTCGTGCAGCACCTCTTCGTCCGCATAGGAGAAGCTCACATGCTCCGCCTGCGCCCCCGCAAAGGCCGTGTGGGCACCGTCGGTCACGTCGGCGGTCACAGGCTCTTCGTCCAGCAGGTCCAGCACACGGTCGGCGCTGGCAAACACCTGGGTCAGGCTGGCACCAAGGTTGGCCAGTGCCACCACCGGGCCAAAGGAGCTCAGAGCCGACAGGGTGCAGATGAGCACCCCTTCCTCGCCCATCTGCCCGTTCCGGTACAGCTGCAGGCTCACTCCCAGCACCGCGATGACCGTGAACAGGATCAGGGTGTTGGTGATGGCCACGGTCAGGCCCTCGCGGTATTTCAGGGCCTTCTGCTTCTCGCCCAGTGTCTCGCTGTGGACCGTGATGCCGGCCGCACGGGCGGCGGTGTCCTGATACTGCAGCGTATCACGCAGGCCGCGCAGGCTCTCCAGCACATAGCTGTTGGTGTCGGCCAGGGCCTGCCGGTACTCCCGGGCCACCTTGTCGCCGCGCTTTGCGCTCCACACCGGCAGGGCCACGCCCACCAGCAGGTACCCGGCCAGCAGCACCAGCGCGGGCAGGATGTGGTAACTGGCCACAAAACCGGTCATGCCAATGACACAGATGCAGGCAATGCAGATGGGCGAGATGGTGTGGGCATAGAACACTTCCAGTGCCTCGATGTCGGCGGTGATCAGGGAGATCAGGTCGCCGCGGTCACGGCCCTCCAGCTTGGCCGGGGTCAAGCGGCGCAGCGCGCCGAACACCTGATCCCGGATGAGGGCCAGCAGCTTGAAAGCGATATAGTGGTTGGAAGCCTGCTCTGCATAGCGCAGGATGCCGCGCAGCAGGGCAAATACCAGAATGCAGGCAAAGGCAACGCCCACCGAGCGCAGCGGGCTGGCCAGCCCCAGCGCCCGCAGGATGCCAAAGCCGCCGAAAATGGTGATGAAGGTGGCGCAGAAATGCCCCGCCACGCCCATAACGATGGCCGCCAGCATGATGGGCAGCATAGGCTTGACCAGCACGATGAGGCGGCCCACAAGGACAAAGGGGCTGCGATGCTTGGGTTCGTTCATATCAGGCATCCTCCGTTTCCAGCGTTTCCAGCTGCTTCTGGGCCGTGTACAGACGGCTGTAGGCGCCCTGCTTTTTCAGCAGTTCCGCGTGGGTGCCCCGCTCTGCGATGCGGCCCTTGTCCAGCACATAGATGCAGTCGCTGTCCACCACGTTGGCCAGCCGGTGAGAGATCAGGATCACCGTTTTGCGGCCCGCCAGGCTCCGGATGGCTGCCATGATGTCGTTTTCGCTCTCGGCGTCCACGTTGGAAGTGGCTTCGTCAAACAGATAAATGGGGGTGTCGTGCAGCAGGGCGCGGGCCATGGCAAGGCGCTGCCGCTGGCCGCCGGACAGGTTGCTGCCGCCCTCATGCAGGGCCGTCTGCAGGCCGTCCTGGCTGCGGCAGAAGTCGGCCAGGTTCACCTGTTCCAGCGCAGCCCAAAGCTCGGCCTCGGTGGCATCGGGCTTTGCCATGCGCAGGTTTGCTTCCACCGTGCCCTTGAAAATGGTGGCATTGTGGGGCACCAGCGTCAGGGCACGCAGGCGCTGGGCCCGCTGCAGCTGTTCCACCGGCACACCGCCCAGCGTCACGCTGCCGGTGTAACCGGTGCGGCTGCCGGACAGCAGCGCCGCAATGGTGCTCTTGCCGCAGCCGGACTCACCCACCAGCGAGACAAAGCTGCCCTGCGGGATGGTCAGGGATACGTCCTGCAGAATGGTGCGGTCCTTCTCGTACCCAAAGGTAACGTGCTCCAGCTGCAGGGCAGCCTGTTCCGGCACGGTCTGTTCGCCATCGGCGGGTTCCTCTGCTGCCAGCAGTTTGAAGATTTTTTCTGCCGAGGCAGCACCGTTCATGGCAATGTGGAAATAGCTGCCCAGCAGCCGCAGCGGCAGGAAGAAATCTGCCGCCAGCAGCACGATGGTCAACGTGGCCGTCAGGCTCAGCTGACCCTTGGCAAAGGCGGACACCGCACTGATGATGCCCAGCCCGGCCCCGCCGTAGGCCATCAGGTCCATCAGGGTCACCGAATTCAGCTGCATAGTCAGCACCTTCATGGTGATCTTGCGGAAGCGCTCGGCCTGGGCGTTCATCTGCTCATGCTTCCAGCCATCGGCCTGATAGATCTTCAGGGTGGTCAGGCCCTGGATGTTTTCCAGAAAGCTGTCGCCCAGGGTGGTGTACTCGCCCCAGTATTTTGCCAGCAGCTTTTTGGCAAATTTCTGCACCGCCACGATGGACATAGGGATGAGCGGCACACAGCACAGCAGGATGATGGCCGACCGTGCGTGCACCCCCACCAGCAGCACGAACAGGGTGACCGGGGCCAGCAGGCTGTATACCAGCTGGGGCAGGTACTTGGCAAAGTAGGTGTCGATCTGTTCCACGCCTTCACTGGCCAGCATGACCACCTCGCTGGTGGCGGCGGTCTCGGTGTAATTGGGGCCCAGACGGGTCAGCTTGTCGTAAATGTTGCTGCGCAGGGTGCGCTTGACGTTCTTGGAAGCCTGGTCGCTCATGCCGGATGCCAGCAGGGTGAACGCGAACCGGAACGGCACCGTGCCCAGACACAGCAGAAGGTTCTGCCACAGCACCCCGGTGGTGAGCATGCCCGCAAAGGCCGCCCCCACCAGCCGGGCGATGGCCCGCACAAAGATCACGTTGCACAGCATGCCCAGCCACTGGAACGCCACGTTGGCCCCCACAAAGCGCAGGGCCCCGCGGTCAAAGGAGAGCAGTTTTTTGTTGATCACGGATTCTTCTCTCTTTCTGTCCGGTCGGCATCAGCGCCGAACAGACGGTCGTATTCGCCGGTAAAAATGCGGTCCGGCAGGGCGCTGGTCATGGCCAGAGCCGCAGCGGTCTTTTCCTCCTCGGTCAGGGGTTGGCTCACCGGCGGAAAATGTTCCAGAATGCTTTCCATCTCCGCATGCACCTGTTTGGCCACCCAGATGCCCCGGTCGGTCATATAGATCTTGCCGTAGTGCTCCTTTACGATCATGCCGCGCTCCATGAGCAGATTCATGATGCGCACCACCGAGGGTTTGGTCACCCCCAGCTTTTCCGCAATGCTGCGGGAGCTGATGTCCAGGTGGGTGCGCGAGACCTCATAGATCGCCAGCAGATAGCGCAGATGTGCCGACGTCAGTTCCATGCCGATCACTCTCTTTTCTGATAGATTTTCCAATGTTATCCAAAGCTAACTTTTTGTTTCTGAAAAAAGGGCGCGAGCCGAATGTTCCAGCCCGCGCCCTTTGCGGATCATTTCAATGCTCAGTGACAGCCGCTGCAACCGCTACAGCTGCCATTGCAGCCGCCTTCGCCGCAGCCGCTGCACCCACTGCAGCCGCCGCCATGCTTGTGGGAGTGCCATGTAATCCAGCCCACACCGCCAAACACGATGACTGCCACAATGATCGTGGGCAGATTAAAATTTGCAGCAAGGAATTCCATCATACAAAACACACCCTTTCACATGTCGTGCAGTTTGATCAGATCTTGGTCACGTCGATCTTGACTTCGTTGTTGCCCGCGTACTTGTTGGGACGCACCATCAGGTAGATGAAGGCCACCAGAACAACAGCAGCCACGATGGTGAAGAAGTTGAAGCCGATCTCACCGGTGATCAGGCCGCCCAGCTGGTACACCACCAGAGCGGCGCAGTAAGCCAGAGCGCACATATAACCAATGGCGATAGCGGTCCACTTGCCGTTGTTCATCTCGCGCTTGATGGCACCCATCGCTGCGAAGCAGGGAGCGCACAGCAGGTTGAAGATCATGAAGGCGTAAGCAGACAGTGCGGTGTAGTCCTGTGCCACAGCAGCCCAGATCTCGTCGCCGTTCTCAGACAGCTCGCCGCCGAAGTGATACAGGACACCAAAGGTACCAACCACGTTCTCCTTTGCGATCAGGCCGGAGACGGAAGCGACGGTTGCACGCCAGTTGCCGAAGCCCAGAGGAGCGAAGATCCATGCGATCTTGGTGGCGATGGCAGCCAGGACGGAGTTGTCCTGATCCTCGACCATGCCGAAGGCACCGTTCTCGAAGCCGAAGCCCTGCAGGAACCACAGCACGACGGTCGCCAGCAGAATGACAGAACCGGCACGCTTGATGAAGGACCAGCCGCGCTCCCAGGTGGCACGGAACACGTTGCTCCAGGCAGGCACATGGTAAGCGGGCAGCTCCATGACGAAGGGAGCGGGGTCGCCGGCAAAGATCTTGGTCTTTTTCAGGATGATGCCGGAGCAGATGATGGCAGCCATGCCGATGAAGTAAGCGGAGACAGCCACCAGCGGAGAGCCGCCGAACATGGCACCTGCGATCAGGCCGATGATGGGCATCTTGGCACCGCAGGGGATGAAGCAGGTGGTCATGATGGTCATGCGGCGGTCACGCTCGTTCTCGATGGTACGGGAAGCCATGACGCCCGGCACGCCGCAGCCGGTGCCCACCAGCACGGGGATGAAGCTCTTGCCGGACAGGCCGAACTTGCGGAAGATACGGTCCATGATGAAGGCCACACGGGACATATAGCCGATGTCCTCCAGAATGGACAGCAGGAAGAACAGGACCAGCATCTGCGGCACGAAGCCCAGAACTGCGCCGACACCGGCGACGATGCCGTCCATGATCAGGCCGTACAGCCAGCCTGCCACGCCGATGCTCTCCAGGAAGCCGCCCAGTGCGCCCGGCACGATCTCACCGAACAGCACATCATTGGTCCAGTCGGTGGCAAAGGTGCCGATGGACCAGCCGCCGTCTGCAATGGAGGTGCCCATGGACAGGGAGTACATCAGGATCATGACCAGCGCGAAGATGGGCAGCGCCAGAATGCGGTTGGTGACGATCTGGTCCACCTTATCGGAGACGGTCAGGTGCTCCACACGGGCCTTCTTCTTGACGGCCTTGGAGACCACGGTGTTGATGTAGGCATAGCGCTGGTTGGTGATGATGCTCTCAGCATCGTCGTCCATTTCCTTCTCGCAGTCCTTGATGTGCTCGTCGATGTGCGCGATCAGGTCCTTATCCAGCTTCAGCTCTTCCATGACCTTGTCGTCGCGCTCGAACAGCTTGACGGCGTACCAGCGCAGGAAGCGGTCATCCACCTTGCCCTGAATGGACTCTTCGATGTGGGCAATGGCATGCTCCACACTGCCGGTAAACACATGGGGCAGCTCGCCGGCCTTTTTGCCCTGGGCAGCGGTCACGGCAGCCTTGGCAGCTGCCTCGGTGCCCTCGCCCTTCAGGGCGCTGATCTCGACCGCCTCGCAGCCCAGCTCGGCGCTCAGCTTCTTCAGGTCGATCTTGTCGCCGTTCTTGCGCACCAGGTCGATCATGTTCACAGCCATGACCACCGGGATGCCCAGCTCGATCAGCTGGGTGGTCAGGTACAGGTTGCGCTCGATGTTGGTGCCGTCGATGATGTTCAGGATGGCGTCGGGCTTCTCCTTGACCAGATAAGTACGGGAGACAACTTCCTCCAGCGTGTACGGAGACAGCGAGTAGATACCGGGCAGGTCCTGGATGATGACATCCTTGTCGCCCTTCAGCTTGCCTTCCTTCTTTTCCACAGTAACGCCGGGCCAGTTGCCGACGTACTGGTTGGAGCCGGTCAGGTTGTTGAACAGGGTCGTTTTACCGCAGTTCGGGTTACCGGCAAGTGCAATCTTAATGCTCATTGCGTGTTCCTTTCCTCCCGTTGGAATCAGACTACTTCGATCATTTCGGCATCGGCCTTGCGCACACTCAGCTCGTAGTTGCGCACGGTCAGCTCCATGGGGTCGCCCAGGGGAGCCACCTTGCGGACATAGATCTCCACACCCTTGGTGATGCCCATGTCCATGATGCGGCGCTTCACCGGGCCTTCGCCATGCAGCTTGGCCACGGTGACAGTCTCACCGACCTTGACGTCTTTCAGAGTTTTCATTGCAAATCATCCTCCTCTGCTTGTCTTTATTGGAGACCAGTCCAGTTTCGGAGTGTCTCCCAAACAGTGTTGCGGGCACTGTTCAGTCTGTAATCAGCCGATCATAATGCGGTTTGCCATGGTCTTGTCCAGCGCGATGCGGCTCTCCTTGACCTGGATGATCAGGTTGCCTGCGATCTCGTTGACCACGGTCACCTCACTGTCCACCACGAACCCCAGCTCTGCCAGATGCAGCCGGACTTCGTCCTTGCCGGTGATCTTTTTGATGGTGACCGTCTCTCCTGCTTTTGCCATCGTCAGAGGCATCATATATTCCGCTTCCCTTCTCATTGAATCGGAGATGTGCGGTGGTTAGTCAGCCGCAACTATCAGCATGGATAGTTTACACTCCCTAACCGCTCTTGTCAATAATTTTTTCATAATTCAAAGTTATTTTATATAAACAAACAAATTTTATGCCCCGCAACTCTCCGGATTTTATCACAATCAACAACAACTAACTCAGCTTTTTGATGCAAAGTTCGTGTATGTTAACATTCTGGCACCTGTTTTACGGTCACCGGCTGTGCACTCTGCCAAAGCCGGTTTTCGGAACGTTTTTCTGCCGAGAAATATTGCGCCGACCGGCCGGTGCGGCGTGAAAAATTTTTCCGGAAAGTGACACAGCCGCACGGTGCAGTGGTCAGTCTGCGCCGCGCGGCCGCGTGTCAAAAGGAGGATTTCTTCCCGTCGGTGCGTGGACACCGGCGGGCGCCAGGATAAAAAGAGAGTATTTGAAAAGAAAATGTCAGTGTTAAGCCGCCACAGCAAGGCGGAGAATGGGGGTACCGCTGTGGAACAACCGCAGATACACGGCTGTACACTTGCGCAGCTGTGCAAAGTGACGCTGTGCCGCCTGCGGGTCCCCGTAGGCTTTCCAGCAGCCGCAGCAGGTAAAGTTCCGGCCGCTGTTTTCAATAAAGCCCACCACATCGCTCAGGGGGTAGCCCAGAAAAACGCCGATCTCATGCGGGAATTCGGCCGAGCAGCACAGTCTGCGCGAAAGCTGGGTGAGCCAGGCCGTGCAGTCGGCCCGTTCTGCCGGCAGATGGTAGCCCTCCTGCCGGAGAAAGCCCTGCACGGTCTCGTCGGTCAGCACCGCGCGCAGCATGCTCTCGCGGTACACATAAACGAGATACTGGTGGGTGCGTGCGCAGCCTTTCAGCACCCGGACCCGCAGGCCCTTGGGCTGGAGCTGCTCGTTCCAGTTTTTCACCCGGCGGGCAAGGTCGGCGCAGTCCCGGGTCTCGTAGCGGAACAGGCCCGCAGGTTTCAGGCTGGCCAGCACCGGCGCGCACTGCTCGATCATCACGGTCTCAAAATTGCGCTCCATGGGCTGTTCCCTCCTCTGCGTGCTTCCCTGCCAGTATGGCCGGAAACAGGCGGTTTTATGAGTTAGGTGTTTCTAACTCGTAATTCAAAAAAGAATCGGCGTGCCCGTTTTGCAGGGTCTGCCGTTCCGGTCTTTTGGTTAGTCGTTCCTAACGTTACTGTATCTTACCACAGGCAAAGCCTCCTGTCAACACTTTTTCGCAAAAAAGTTATTCACAACAAACCAGTCGATTTTTATTGTACGTTGGTCTGTCCTTTTGGGGTGGGTTGTGCTATAATGCTGTATATCTCATTTTTCAGAGCAAAGGAGTTGTTTTCATGGCAGAGTGCCCGATTCACCCCTACATCATCCACTGTCTGGAGCTGCTTCTGGCCAACGCCGCTGCGCCGGTGGTGCTGGCACTGGACGGCCGCTGCGGCAGCGGCAAAACCACGATGGCCGCCGCATTGGCAGAGCAGTTTCCGGACAGCATCGTCCTGCACACCGACGATTTCTACCTGCCGCCCGCCGACCGTGTGCCCGGCTGGGAACAGACGCCCTGTGCCAATATGGACTTTGCCCGCCTGCGGGACGAGGTGCTGGCCCCGGCCCGCGCCGGAAAGCCCGCGCTCTACCGGGCCTACTCCTGCCGGGAGGGTGCTTATCTGCCCGTGCAGCAGCTTGCCGCACAGCCGCTGGTGATCCTGGAGGGCAGCTACAGCCACCACCCGCTGCTGGCCCCGTATGAGGATTTCCGGGTGTTCATGACCTGCTCGGATGCCGAGCAGACCCGCCGCCTGCAGGCCCGGGAGGGCGACCGCTACCCGGACTTTGCCGCCCGCTGGGTCCCGCTGGAAGAAGCCTATTTCACCCAGCACAACATTGAGGATGCCGCCGATTTCGTGATGGACACCACCACCGACTGAACGCACGACACAAAAAGCACCTGCCGCAGAAAATCTCTGCAGCAGGTGCTTTTTTGCGCTTTTGTTGTTTTACGGAATGTTACTTATTCTTGTACATATCCTGATAGTAGTTCTGGTAATCACCGCTGGTGACGTGGTTCATCCACTCCTCGTGGTTCAGGTACCAGTCGATGGTCAGCACGATACCCTTCTCGAACGGGGTCTCAGGGTACCAGCCCAGATCGTTCTTGATCTTGGTGGGGTCGATGCCGTAACGGCGGTCATGGCCCAGACGGTCGGCCACATGCTTGATCAGGTCCTCGCTGATGCCCTCGTCCTGCAGACGGTCATGCAGCTGGCTGATGATGGTCTTGACGATGAAGATGTTGGGGCGCTCGTTGTGGCCGCCCACGTTGTACACCTCGCCGATCTTGCCGCCGTTGGCCACCATGTCGATGGCCTTGCAGTGATCCTCCACATACAGCCAGTCGCGGATCTGCATGCCGTCGCCGTACACGGGCAGCTGCTTGTGGTGCTTGACGTTGTTGATCATCAGGGGGATCAGCTTCTCCGGGAACTGATAGGGGCCGTAGTTGTTGGAGCAGCGGGTAATGTTCACCGGCATGCCGTAGGTGTCATGGAATGCCATGACGAACATATCAGCGCTGGCCTTGGAGGAAGAATAGGGGCTGTGGGGGCACAGCGGGGTGGTCTCCATGAAGTAGCCGTCGGCACCCAGTGCACCATACACCTCATCGGTGGACACCTGCAGGTACTTCTTGCCCTCTTTCCAGGTCTTGGCGTCGGCATCGTACCAGGCTTCCTTGGCGCGCTGCAGCAGGTTGACGGTGCCCATCACGTTGCTCTGCACGAAGATCTCCGGATTCTTGATGGAGCGGTCCACATGGCTCTCGGCGGCAAAGTTGATGACATAGTCGAAATCGTACTTCTGGAACAGGCTCTCCACCAGTTCCTTGTCGCAGATGTCGCCCTGCACGAACACATGGCGGGGGTCACCCTCCACGTCCTTCAGGTTTTCCAGGTTGCCGGCGTAGGTCAGCTTATCCAGGTTGACCAGCAGGATCTCCGGGTATTTCTTGAGCATATAATGCACAAAGTTGGAACCAATAAAACCGGCGCAGCCGGTGATCAGATAGGTTTTCATAAGTTTATTTCCTCAAAGTTTCGTTGTAGTAAATCCCTCTCAGTCATCGCTGCGCGATGCCAGCTCCCCCGAAAGGGGGAGCTTTTTTCAGCGTTCCCTCCAGATGCATAAAACCTCGCCCTTCGGGAGAGGTGGATGCGAGGGAACTGAGCAGACGGAGAGGGTTTCATCTCAGTCTTTCATTCCGTTGTCGCCGTCCCAGTGGGTGAAGAAGCAGGCCAGTGCGTCCTTCCAGTCACGGACGTCGTTGCCGACGGTGCAGCGCAGCATCCGGTTGTCCAGGGCGCTCCACTTGGGGCGGTCGGCGCTGTCCGGGTGCTTTGCCTTGTACTCCTCGCTGGTGCAGGGAGCCACGGTGGCGTCCACACCGGACAGGCGGATGATCTCGGAGG
>OGCN01001187.1_pt1 | contig 36462 bp, 37 predicted proteins | sample 1570181 | NCBI WGS metagenome assembly OGCN01 (sample SAMEA4370584, study PRJEB24528) | human gut metagenome | reverse complement strand
ACAAGAGAGAAACAATGTCAATAAATAATTACAGCCGCAATTCCTTGCGGCTATCACTTCTTATCCTTTCGGGCAGAAAACTGTTCTTATCGGGAAGATTATCGCGGAGGCCGAATAGTGATTAATTGTCCAGATAAGAGGCGTTTTTATTGATTGTATAAATCTGCCTCGGGTTCGGGCGGTCATAATAAACATAAATCAAGTTGGACAGTTCACCGCTTTTCCACGGATTAAAATCACCGATGACCTGACGCTGGAGGTTTTGCGGAAAAACCGAGCGCAGCGTGTTGTCCAGATTCATACTGAAATCAGAAGCAAAATCAGGGCTGGCAATCAAATTCATGGCAACAATTCCGCCCGGGGCAAGATGATTTTTAACCCGCAGAAAATATTCCCGGGTAACCAGGTCCTGCGGAATGACCCGGGCGGAGGAATAAGTATCAAGTATGATTAAATCGTATTTTTCGCGGCTTTCTTTCAAAAACTGGTTAGCATCCTGAACTTCAAACTTTTTGTTTTTGCCCAGCCTGCCGTTCAGAAAATATTTTTCCGAAAGCGGCAGCAGAACCTTATCGACATCAACATAGACATAGCGGTTGAAATCATCGTCACGGCCCAGCGTAAAGCCCCCTGCCCCGAGAATCAGCACCTTGCGCGGCTTGTCGTGCGGCAGAGTTTTGATAAAATTATTTTCGATATAAGAAATATAGGGGAAAAGCAGGTTTTCATCGGCGGAAATTTTAGAGGACGAACTGCCGTTAATCGACATAAAACGCGATTGTCCGTTATCTGTTTCAAAGATTGAAATGGTGGAAACGGCATTATCTTCGACAATATAATAAAGCTTATAGAGCAGCGAACTGCGGTTTAGCAGTACCGCCGCCGCAATAATCAGCCCCAGCCAGTAAAAGTTAAATTTTTTATCCAACAGCACGGCACCCAGAGTGCACATTGCCACGACCAGAACCACCGTATAATTAACCCCGATCAGCGGCATCAACAGCAAAGTGGAAAGAATCGATCCCAACACCGAGCCGACCGTATCCACAGCCATCAGTTTTCCGGTAAAATTGCGGTTATATTTGTGCAGATAACGACTCAGCAGCGAAGTAATCTTGCCGAACAGAAATGACGGATAAGACAGCAAAGCCAGACAATAGACGAAGGTTTTGACAATGTTATCGTTCAGCCCGAGCCAATCCATCATTGAAAAATACAGGTCAATCAGAATATAACTGGCAGCCAGAACAGTCAGAATGCTTAGAGAATAGAAAGAAGCAACCGCCGTTTGCCGAACAGCACCGCGCGCCAGGCAAAAAACCGAACCGGCATAATACCCCAGCGACATAAAAGCCATAATCACGCCGATGACGATTGATGCGGTAACGGCCGTGGCGCCGACAAAGCTGCTCAACTGGCGCAAGACAATCAGCTCCAGCGAAAGGCTGGCAAAACCGCCGATAAACACGGCAGCCAGCAAAATAAGTTTCAAACGGCGGGTCATCGCTTTTCCTTCCTTTCTGACCGGTTTTCGGTTTATCATATCCGGGAAGATTAAATAAAACACTAAAATGATTCCATAGCATAACTTTTCTTTAAAACTGGACTCAAGCAGGCTGCCCTCTTATCCTGTTTGCAGGTTGTTAACTGAAAGGACAGACAATGGTAAAAATCGCAGCCCCGAAAGTAGAAGTGCTGACTCCGCTGGACGGAGACGCCATTCTTAAACATCTCGAATTATGCGCCCGCAACTGTTATAAAAGCGAAGACAAAATTACCGCGGATTCCGCACGGCAGATGGTTCGCAAACTTTTGGAGCTCGGACATGAGGCGATGATTGAACATTATAACCTCACGGTGAAACTCACCTGCGATATGGGCGTTTATAAAGATTTGACCCGCCACCGCCATGTTTCCTATGCGATTGAAAGCACCCGTTACTGCAATTATTCCAAAGGAAAATTCGGCAATGAACTGACGGTGATGAAGCCCTGCCACATCAAGGAAGGAACGCCGGAATATCAGATTTGGCTCAGCACGATGGAAACCATTGAAAAGAATTATAATGCCATGGCAGAACTCGGTTGCAAACCGGATCAACTGCGCATGCTGCTGCCCCATTCAATTAAGGCCGACGTAATTATGACAGCCAACCTGCGTGAATGGCGGCATATTTTCAAACTGCGCTGCGCTCCGGCGGCTCACCCTACGGTTCAGGAAGTTATGAAAATGCTGCTTGGCACCCTTAAGCGCGAAATTCCGGTCATTTTTGACGACATTCCGTATGACTGTCCGGCTCTGACCGCCGCGGAATAAAGTAAACCCTGCTGATTGCGGGGTTTTCTTTTATGTCGGATTTGACCACTAAAAAAGCCCTCATAATGAGGGCTTTTTTAGTGGTGACAGTTTCGCAACGAATTTCGAACTTTGGCTAACCAGAGAATATTACCAAGCCACAATGGAAACATACCAGTTAGCCAAAGTATTTTTACAAAATAATCAAGAATATCAGCACTTATGCCAACCAAGAAATTTACCATTCTCGTCAAATTTACATTTATAGTGGATATCACTCTCTGTTCCACAAAAAAATATAAATTCGTTAACATCTTCATCTTTTAAAGATTGAGGACGAATAATAGGAGTAAACTTTACCTTATAGCCACCTTTTTCTAACTTAATAAAAAAGGGTTTTAACTCTTTACAAAAGCGTTCAAAAAATGCATTAATCGATGTACGAGAATCCGCAAACAAATGTTTATTTTTGTTTTCATCTTTATCGTTACTACAACATTCACACCATTCATTTGCATTATTTTGAGCTCGTTCCCAAAAATACATCAGCAATGATTTTTCATTCCCTTTTCTAGGTTTTAAGTCAATACAAATATCTTCATCAATTCCATTAAATTGAAGCACAAAATCCCATTTTTCGGTATCAACAAAAGCCTTAATAGCCCAATCAGTTTCAGAAACAGTCGCAACATCAAAATATTCTGGCTTTAAAATATCAATAACGTAACGACAAATACTTTGTTTACGTTTTATCCAGTTTTTACGGTTATTAAACAATTTGTTTGAACGAGCAGCTTGTTTTATGCAGATGATCCCTAAATTCTCCAGCATCCACAATTCATCAAAAATTTTAGAATTACTCACATCTTGATAACATTCCTTAATCCTTTTTGTTGTTAAAGGAATGTTGTCAAAACAATTTGAACGAATCTGTTGTGAAATATATTCTCTTAAAATTTTTTTCATATTTGTCTCCTTTTATTTAACTAATCGTATCTACCAAAGGAAACAGCCTGAATAAAAAAATACCAAACTATCTCCTCTGACGAGGTGATTAGTTCGGTATACAACGAACGAGCTCATTGGGAGCTCCAAAGCAAATATATTAAAGCATATTTCGTATAAAAAGTCAAGTAAAAGTCCTAAAAATATTGATTCCCTTTATTTTCCTGACTAGGCAATACGTGTTTGTTTTGACATTATTGATCTATTTTATTTATTGCAAAATAAAGTGTTGTTTGTATAATAAAACACATTGATTTCTTTTATCTTAGGGGTTTAAAATGGCAGAATTTATACAGAATGTAAAAGATATGGAAACAGGTAAATCTAATTTAGATATCTTAATAAATTCTTGTAGAAAAGCAGATTGGCAATGGACGGAGCAAGATACGCGCTTTCAGTTTATTGACGATTTTTTAGTTTATTGTTTAGGCTGGGATAAAGAATTTATTGAAACTGAGCGCTATCAAAATGGCGATTATACTGATTATGAACTAGGCAAACCAAGATGTTGTGTTGTAGAAGCAAAAAAAGAAAGCATAAAATTTGAATTTCCCTCTAATGGAAGAGAAAAGTATATATGTTCTATAGAATCAATTATGGCCAGCAATCAAAATGCAAAAGATGCGATAAATCAAGTTTCAAGATACTGTTTCGATAGAGGTGTTGAACTTGCAGTAATAATTAATTCCTGCCAAATAATTGCTTTTTTAGCATCACGTAGAGATGGTATATCTCCTTTAAAAGGAGATGCTTTCATTATCAGAAACGAAGATGAATTGAGTGAGAATTTCCATTTAATTTGGCAGTTTATATCTTGTTTCGGTGTTAGGGATAGAAATCTGTATGATTTTTTTATTGCCGCTAATAGAAAATATCTTCCTAGTAAGTTATCAAATTTGATTACTGATTACAAAGCAATTCGATATAAAAATGATAATCAAAAAAGCTTAGAGAATTTATCTGAATTGTTAATCCAAGACTTAGTAACAACATCAGATGTTGAAGAAGAGTTTTTTCAAGAATGTTATTGCCAGAGTGGTGCTTTGTCTCAAGATGCTCTGATCAGTAAAGAAATTTTAGCAAAAAGATATGCTAGTTTATTTCCACAAAATAATATAATAGTCGAAAATTTAGTTTCAAAAGGAAAGAAAAACAAATTTTCGGAAAACATCTACACTGAAGCTCTTTCTAAGCGACCAATTGTGATAATAGGAGATGTCGGTGTTGGAAAGACAAGTTTTCTGAAAAGTTTAAAGTATTTAGATGCTAAAGAAGAGTTTGAAAATTCAATCTATTTGTATATTGATTTAGGGTTTAGTGGGACATTAACAGATAATCTAAAAGCATTTGTTATGCAAGAAATAGAGGAACAACTATTAAATAATTATGAAATAGATATATATGCGTCTAATTTTATTCAAGGAGTTTATCATTCTGAGATACAGCGTTTTCAAAATGGTATATATAAAGAATTAATGGAAACTGATGAAAAAGTATATCATACAAAACTTCTAGAGCACATTGAAAGTTTTACATCAGATAAACAGTTGCATCTAAATCGCTCAATTAATCATATAGCTAAGGCAAGGAAAAAACAGGTTATTATAACTATTGATAACGCGGATCAGAGAACAACAGATATTCAGGATGAAGCGTTTGTTATTGCTCAAGAATTTGCAAGTAGGTGGAAAGCAATGACATTTATTGCGTTAAGGCCAGAAACATTCTATCAGTCAAAAATGAGAGGACGGGCATTATCAGGTTATTCGCAAAAAGTTTTTACAATTTTCCCTCCTCGAATTGAACAAGTTATTGAAAAAAGATTACAATTTTCATTAAAAGTTGCTCAAGGTAAGACTAGAATCAAATATCTTAATAATGTTTCTTTAGATTTAAGCAATATAGTTCTATTTATTAAGGCATTACTCTATTCAATAAATAACAATAAAGATATTAGAGAAATGTTATCAAATATTACAGGTGGAAATGTAAGGTTAATTATTGATTTTATTGCTAAATTTATTAGTAATGCAAATGTAAATAGTGATAAAATTATCTCATATAGCTCTGAAGGAGATTACCTTATCCCATTACACGAATTTTCAAAAGCTGCAATTTTGGGTGAATATTCATATTTTAATGAAGATACGTCTTTAGCGATGAATTTATTTGAAATATCATCTCCAGATATAAAAGAGCATTTTCTTTCTTCAATGATTGTGGCATACCTAAACAGTAAATATGCCACAAAGGATAATGATAGTTTTGTAAGTTATATTAATATAGTAAGAGAGATGCAAAATTACGGTTTTACAGTAAGTCAAGTAGATTTTGCTTTAAGGCGTTTAACAAATAAAAAGTTAATTGAGTCTGTTGGGCGTGTTGAATTCGAACGTAAGACAGGTATATTATGTGGAGAAATACCAGATGGTTTTAGAATTACAAGTATAGGAAGTTATCATTTGAATAAATGGATTAGTGAATTTTCTTATTTAGATGCTGTTTGTATTGATACACCTATTTTAGATACTATTACTCGTGATGCAATATCAGAATTGAAAACGTCATTCAAAATTGAGGATCGTTACAACAGAGTTGTTCTGTTTAGAGATTATTTGAGTGATATATGGAATAAAATAAATGTAAATTCGAATTATTTTAATTGGAATGATTCTGTAAAGATAGGAACCGTAGGTTTTGGAAAAGTTGAGTGTGCTATAAATAAAGGAATAGATGAAAACGGTAAAATTAAAAACACGACAGAAGATTGATTCTACCCGCCACAAACTTTACAAGCCCTTGCTCCTTGAGTTTGGGCTTTTTGTTTGGTGGTTTTGATGCAATTCTTCGTGCATTTTTTAGCCCATTTGCAGGTTGGGTTATGGTAGATATATGTTTTAGTATTCATAACCACAGTTTGACTATCAGCTGCTAGAACTGATGATGTTAAAAACGTAATCATCAATATAAGAAAAAGTTTTTTCATATCGTAATAAGCTACTTTTCAGCTTCAGCAATAATTTGCTTTAAATCAACACCTATAACATCAGCGACCATTAAGAGTGTCCGCAAGGTAGGGCTATTCTTTTTTGAAACTGTCAATGTCCACGCAGTACGGCTTAGACCGGTCTTTTCATTAATTTCGGTCTTTGTGATTTTTCTTTCAACCCTTTCTTTTTCAAGTAAGTCTACGACCTTATGGGTTATATGTTCTGCGTATTCTCTTTTCATAATAATTCAAACTTACCTGTTGACATTCTATATTTAAATGTAATTATAATTACAGTAATTATAGTTTCATAAATGAGGATGGAATGAGAAAATATGTTATAGGATTAATTGAGGCAATAGCGACGGTAATTGCCATATTAACTATCGCTGGAATTATAAATAGTGCTGTCGGTTTGGTGGGAAAATCACAAATTTTTGGAATAATCTCACTTTCCACAATAGGACTTATATGGAGTCTTTTTAATTATAAAAAAGATAAGAACTATAAATATATCGCTTACGCTATCGGTGCAACCATTACAATTATTCTAGCATTTGGCTTATCAATAGCCTCTTTAATTCAGCACAATAACGAGCCATCAACGACACCAACCTCAAACATTAGTTTTTCAGAGACATTTTCTGTTGTTTGTTATGCACATTACAAAGGAAATGAAAAAGCACAAAAACTATGTATGAGCGATATGCAAAATTATGAACAAGCCTTAGATAGCGGAAAATACAAAAAGAACTGTGCTGATATTGAAGAAGCTAACTGGGAATACCAAAGTTATCTAACTGAAAGCCGCTCCTACGGAATGAATCGCCTTATCCAAGAAGAATTCTTAGCACTCAGTGCCATAAGAGACATTGCACCCAAATTTAACTGTCAAGTTTCATCTTGGATTGGTGAATTTCAATCCGCTATTGAAGCAGAATTGAGGAATGCACAATGACTGTGAACAAAGAAGAAAAAATAATTCTCATTAAAGATGTCGGCATAGAGAAAACAACCATTGATAAAGCCAAACACGAAAAGATTACGAATATTTTAACGATTGTCTGGGGCATATTAACTCTATTGTTAGGACTAAAAATCAATAGTCTTGGCGATAAGATGACTAGTGAAACATTTAAGATGATGTCAGATGTTACAGATGCCTTATTATTTATATTTAATATGTTGGTTGCAAGTGGAGTAACGGCAATCGTTATGTTTATACCCTCATTATTTTTCTCAAACCGCTGGGAATTATGTACCTTATGGGGAAAACGAATAATCAAAATCATAAAATACCTGATAATTTTCATACCACTATATTTTCTAACATCTTGTATCTTTGGATTGGGTGATGTTGGAAATATGCTGTCTAACAACTAACACAAAGGATACAACGATGAAAAAACTAATTTTAACATTGACTTTATGCCTTATCTCCACCATCACATATGCAAATGATAAAGACTTATGTGCAGAAAGAATAAAAGAAAAATATGGAGCTATAATTATTAAAAGCTCTGGCATTGATATGCTTGATGGCTGTAATAAATATGCCCAAAGCCAAGGTAAGCAGCAATTGGATAAAAACACACAACTTACTATTTTCAAGTCAATTGAAGCAAACAAAGTAACGCATTATGCCTGTCTTGTAGATTACAACGAAAATGCTATTCTTTTATCCCCTATCAAATCAAACTATTACCAAAAATTTAGTGGCACACAGGCTTGTTTGGCTATGGTTGACGTAGTAACATTGCTAAAATCAGTTAATATGTATGCTGATGATGACAGCTTAAGTATTAACCGAAAAAATAATACCTCTAAAAATTCTAACAAAACAACATCAAAACAAAGAAATAATACATTTAATATAGGAAGGACAACCTCTATGTAATCATTAACAGATATCTGTGAGGACTACCAAGACCACACCGGATTGATTAACACTAAATATAAGTTTTAGTATTTAACAACTGGTACAAATACCCTGTAGCTGAATGGTTGCAGGGTATTTTATTTATAATCAGATTATATCCAAAAATGAATTGGAACTTGAGTTTTTTAATAAATTGAGGTAATTTTTAATAAATTAATTTCTCCAAAGGTAAGGTAATGAATAAAGAAAAAATGATAGATAAAATATTGTGTTATATGCACGATGAAATATTAAAGAATGGACTAAAACCTTCTCAAGCAAGATTTGATTTTATTTTCTGTGATGAACAATCACTTATAGGGGGAAAGACAAAAAGTATAAAAGAAAGTGAAGATTTAATAAATATTAAAAATTTGACAAAACTAGAAAATGAACAAATAAAATCTTTAATAAAAGAATGTATTTCATATAGCTATATAAAAAACACCTCTTGTTCCGAACAGTTTCGTTATTTACAGTTAACCGATGAAGGTATGGCTAGGGCAATTTCTGTATTAAAAGCATCCCCTGCAAAAAATGTATTTTATTCCGTTTTGGCTCATCCTTTATTTAATACAATTGTCTCAGCAGCAATATCATTTATCATCGGTTATAAACTAGGAGGAAAATAAGAAATGAAAGATAAATTTGAAATTAAATTGAAATGTGTTTTTTGTGGAAGCACAAATTTTGAACTCCCATCCAATGATTATCATCCTAAAGAGGGAGAGTTGATAAAGTGCGGAAATTGTGGGCGATTAAATGATTTTACTTCCTTACGCAACCTAACAATTAAACAAAGTGAAAAATTAATAAAAAAAGAATTGGAGAAAGAAATAAAAAATATCTTTAAGAAATCTGGATTAAAGGTAAGATAAAATTTATTAGTATGGGCTTTTATCCCACACTAATAAATTCGTGGCATTTGTTGTGGTGTGGACTGTAGGGACATTTTCCGCCGTGTGGTTTTGGGACTTGCTTACCACAATATCGGCAAACATAACCCTTTTTATTCAACTGTTCACGGAGCTTCTTCATCTCCAGTCGGAAAACCGCCAACAAATTTGCAATGTTCAATTCTTCATTCGGGTCAGATAATTTTTTCATCAGTAATAAACTCCTTATATATTGTTTTTTATATAACTAAATTATCAACTAATTACCTGATTTTACACAATATTTTATTTGCAATTCATAATAGAATATGTTATACTTAACCATAATAAAAATTGATTCGATTCGTTTTTATTATAAATCACAAAATATATGAAACCGTGTACAAAGCTGTTTTTTAGCAAGGGCAGCAAAGGTTTTGTATGTTTGAAAGTGAGGTGTAATAATGTGGCTCTATACTGATGAACTGAAAATAAATTGGTTAGAGTCGATTACATCTCAATCCAACAATCGGAGCTTCAACCCAGTGTTGAGGCTCTTTTTTTATTTTAAAGGCGAGAAAATGAATATAGAAAAAATAAGACAATTAAACGATTCGTTTCGCAAGTCATTTAACGGTGGACGGATGATTATTACCCCTTGCGTGCAATCATTAACCGATGATGACCGAAATGAGCTTATGAAACAAGTTCAGGAGTTTGATAATTTTACCGAGGACAATGATCCATACGGAGAACACGACTTCGGTGCAATAAATTTCAAAAACGATACGTACTTCTGGAAAATCGACTATTACGACACCGATTATAATTATTTCAGTCCTGACCCTAGCGACCCGAATGTCACAAATCGGGTTTTAACCATAATGAGAGGGGACGAATATTGACGGCAGTCATCAGTCAGGGATTTACCTATTTATGTGGATGTTTTGCAAGTGTCATTTCTACCACAAAAGCCGTAAATGGAATAAAGCACCTCAAAACAGATTACCAAAGGGAACTCCTGCATACACTTTATGAACATTTAGACAACTGCCGAGAACTGCTTGAGGTTCATAAAACAGGTTCAACCAATGCACAACTGGAAGACTACCTTTTTTGCATTGGCGAAAAGTTAAAAATTGATTTCGACATATCCATTAAGGTTTCCCGCCCTCTGTTAAGAAAGAAAATATCGGTCGATGAAGTGATAAACCAGATTAAACGATATTCAGAAATGCCTGACACTGCCGTTTTAATCGGGCTAGAGGGCAAATACTCACATTGGACGACCGTTGACAAGGTTAAAAATTCAATCACGCTTCTAGACAGCGGCAGTATAAAACAAATCCCAATTCGCAACATTCCGCAAATTCACCAAATCAGCAAGAACGACGTGTATGTTATTAAAGCGAGGGTATGCAAATGAAGTATACCGTGCTTTCACAGATGATTTTATGTGCAATCGACATCAAAAATACGGTTCATTGCACAGGTGTAAACCAAAGTTACAAATATCAATTTCACACAAAGGAGCAAAAAATATGATTTTTAATTACAAGAGAGTATCGACCACCGACCAAAGCACCGAACGCCAACTTTTAGATATTGTGTGCGACCGTGCCTATATCGAAAAAATCAGCGGTAAAAATACCGACCGTCCTGAATTGCAGGCTATGTTGCTGAATATTCGTGCCGGTGATGTTATCAATGTTCATTCAATGGACAGACTTGCCCGCAACACTAAAGACCTGTTAAATTTGGTTGAGGAGATAACCAGTAAAGGGGCTGAAATTGTTTTTCACAAGGAGAATTTGACTTTTGCCGCCGACAAACAAGATCCTTATCAAAAAATGATGATGACGATGTTAGGAGCGGTAGCGGAGCTTGAGCGTAATTTAATCCTTGAACGCCAACGAGAGGGAATTGCCCTTGCCAAACTTCACGGCAAATATAAAGGCGGTCAACCTAAACTAACCGCCCAACAAGTTGAGGAAATAAAAGCGCTCATTACCAATCGCACACCGATTACCCAAATAGCCAAACAATATGGCATCTCCAGACGTACCGTGTATAATTACCTGAATAATTAACTCCCATTTTCAATGTCTCTAATAATATTGCGTAAAATTTCTTTACCTTTCCCACCTGCAAAAGCTAAATCATATATTTTGAAACGCTTAAGATGAGTGAAGTTTGTATAAATTGCTTTATACGTCATACTCGTATTTTTTAATCCGACTGTTAAATCTCTTCTCGTAAATGTTCTTTTCCCGCCAAATAAGGCTTTAAAGCTATATTGAATTGCAGATTCCAAATCATATTGAGGCCTCACAACAAATGGTCTGATACGACTTTCCGGAAAATATTTTTTTATTGCTTTTGCTAACTTTGACTTTTCCCAACGTGTCAATGTACGAAAAAATATTCCGTGAATATGCGGTGTCATCAAAGTACCGTCTTGCTGAAAAGATATCCGAGGAAATTCATCTAAAGCAACATTAGCGATATAATCATATCCTTTAAAAATCTTTTTTATTTTCTTTTGAAATGACTTGTATTGAAAATTCCAGTTATCCTGTCCGAAGTTATATTTATCGACAACAACCGTAAACATTGAGATGTTATCGCTACCGATAATTGGTTCCAAATATGAATAAACAACATCCGAAAAGTTTTTGAGGGCTAATGGTTGCATCATTCCAAACCCTGCTTGACTACTAACATACCGTATCAACTTACTTTTTATATAAACATTCTTAACATACAAATCGATTGCTCTTGTTACTTTTCTTAATTGTAAATTTGCATTCTGTTCAAATTTTTCTGAAAAAGTTTTCATTTGTAATCCCTTTATTTTATTTAACTGCATTATGTTTTGATTATGTTTGTATACATAATTGCGATTTTTTAACCAAAACGTTGTAATACAACGTTTTGAAAAAGGGGGATTGGCTTTATCCCCCTCTCAAAATTTTCACTTCAATTTTATAAAATCAAAATCATCAAGTCGCTTGAGCAGAGCCATATCTATACTTTTATACACTTCGTTACCCACAACCCAAATGACATAATTTTTATCTTTGATGTTGTTTGCTTGGAAGAATTTGACGGTTTTATCTCCCAAAGACTGCTTTTGAAATTCAGAAGTCGAAGTCACGGTGTCCGCATTGTTATTGTCATCACTAATATCATCGTCTGCTTCGTCTTCCTCCTCCTCTTCGTCATAGTCTTCTGTATCATCGTCATCATCGCCAAAAGGTAATTCTAACTGTTTGTCACTATCGTCATCTTCTTCATTATCATTCACATTGTCTGTATCGTCCTCATTTTTCGAGCGAAGATTAGCAAAATAATCAATTCCATATTGATTTAATTTTTTTTCAGCTGTGTCCAAATCATAGCTCAAACTGTCAAACCGTTTTAGAACCCTAACATACGTTCTGATTCTTGCTTTAACACGTTCATCATCGCATTTATCAGACACCTCTAATGCTAGCATTAAAATCATTTTCATCGGTTTTTTCACCTTGTATTTAATACCAGCTTTTTTACATCTTTTTTTTATTAACTTTTCGTTGTAATGAAGATAAATGTCATAACAACCAAGAATAGCTTCTTGTATATGTTTTCGTCCCTTTAGCTCAATCTTATTAAAAGATTTAAAAGCCTCTTGAATATTTGTGAACTTCCTTTTAAGTTCTTTTTTAGTAAATTCAGTCATATGAATTTTCCTTATTCTCTTTATCCGCATAGTAGAGGGTGAGGTAAAGTTTCAATAAACGGTCATAGATAGCCAGAGCTTCGTCGTCAGACAAAACTTCATTAGGATACCACGATTTGATTATATCAACTTTTTTCATCTCTACCATTTAGACAAAATTAAAACACAGTCGCTTGACTGGAAAGACAACTCATTTGCCTTACAAGCTGAATACTAAATTAAACATCATTAGCTTGGAAATTGTTTGTTTCCAACGATTTTACCTGATTATTAGAATTATCTAACGATATTGAAACAATTATTGAATAAATCTAACAATCATTATTAGAAACAAACAAATTGCTTGTTTTGTCCAAAATGGCATAATATTATTGTTTTTAACAATTGGAGATTTGAAAATGATAACAAATGCCGTTTTATTCAGACGAGTTTCAACCACTATGCAGGAACGCGACGGAAACTCTCTTCAAAATCAACGGGAGATGCTAACTGAATATTGTCAGAGAAAAGGGCTGACTATAATTCAAGATGCAGAAATAGTTGAAAGCAGCACCAAAGGGGAACGCAAAAAATTTATGGAAGTAATAAAATTCTGCCAACACCAACGTGGTGGTGTTGCTTTAGTTTGTTTGAAGACTGACAGATTGTTCCGTAGCTTCAAGAATTATACATTGATTGATGAAATGAGACAAAGCGGGCAACTTGAACTTCATCTGACTCAAGATAACTTGATATTAAATAAAACTTCCAAAGCCGGAGATTTAACCATACTCGGCTTAAATGTCGTTATGGCTCAAAACTATACCCTCAGCTTACGAGATAATGTGGTTTACGGTATGGACTATTCAGTCAATCAAGGGCGGTGTATGTCGAAAGCTCCCGTGGGTTATTTAAATATAAGAACATCAGACGGAAAAGCCACCGTCATTGTCGATAACGAACGGGCACCGATTATTCAGAAACTTTTTGAACAATATGCAACGGGGCTTTATTCAGTTAAGGATATGATGAAAAAATGTAAGGAATGGGGACTGGTCAACCGCTCTTCGGGAAAAGCGGTTAACACAAGTACGATTCACCGCATACTAAACAACAGATTTTACATTGGGGAAATGTTATATAAAAACCAGTGGTACAAACATAACTTCGAAACTTTAATTGCTCCCGCACTATTTAAAACGTGTCAGGACATTATGCACGGTCGCAAACCGGAAGAACCTAAACACTTCAAAACCACCGAAAAGCCCTTTATCTTTCGGGGATTGATAACTTGTGGGGAATGCGGTTGTATGATTAGCAGCGACCGTAAAACAAAACCCAGCGGTAAAGAATACGTTTACCTCAAATGTTCGCACTTCAAAGGGAACTGCAATAATCCGCAGGTTAATGAAAACGTTGTTTTACAACAAATCGAAGATGAGTTAAAGAATCTGTCCGTACCGCAAGAGATAATGAGCTATCTCAGGTCAGATATGGAGAAAATTATAAACCGACAGAATGAAGCCCATAACCGTGAGGTAAAAACTATTCGCAAGAAATACGATGACTGTCAGAATAAAATCAAGCGTCTGCGGTCTTTGTTATTGGAGGGGCATATATCACCGGAAGAATACCGTGATATGAATGAAGACCTCAAAAACGAGCAATACGAACTCGAGGGGAAGTCGGAACTGCTGACCAAAGCCGATGAAAAGTTTTCAATCGCAGTCGCCACCATACTTTCCTTGGGTAATAATGCGTACCAAATTTTCCAGAGTTCGAAAGTAGAAACAAAAAGAGAGATTTTGCACATCTTACTTTCGAACTTGAAATTACAAGACCGCAAAATCTCTTATACGCTTAGAAAACCTTACGATTACATCAGGTCTTTAAACAAAAAAATACCCTCAAAAACTGAGGGTATCGCAATTGGTGATCCCAACGAGATTCGAACTCGTGTTACCGCCGTGAAAGGGCGATGTCCTAGGCCTCTAGACGATGGGACCAGTTGAATACGAGAGCATATATACTGGTTATTTTTTATCAGGTCAAGCAAAAAAATTAAAATTATGCAATTTTTTTATTTTTTATATCCCGATTATCCTTTTCCAGCAGTGTTATCCCTAAAATCCGAATCAGTTTGTGTTTCTTGCTCAGTTTGACCGATAACATCTGTTTGCGGATTTTTTTCAGTTCGCCGGAACCGTACAGCCAAAACATTCGCAGACGGAAAGCGGGATAGCTCTGCGGCAACAAGGACAAACGAAGATGAATCGGCAGGGAATCTCTCCATTTTTCCAAATCAAGATGCATATTCAATTGCTGCATTGTCTGCCAATAATGGCGGGGATTATGCCATTCATGAAAATATGGAAGCAGACGCAGGGCAATCGGGAAATATTCATCAAGTCCGCGTTCCTTATAGAAACGGAAAATTGTTTCCAAATTGCGGGCAATCGTTTCACTATAAGCCTTGCGATTTTTCAAAACGGAAGCCAAAGCGGATTCTCCGTGCTGGCGATAATAGTAATATCCCTGCCGGATAACGCTGAATTTGCGGCAATAAGGATAGAGCATCATTCCGAAAAGTTCGTCTTCCCGGAAACGGCAGCCCGGCAAAAAAGCAATTTGCGCCCGGTCAATCGTTTCCTTGCGGAAAAGTTTATACCACAAATATCCGTCAACAAAATAGTTCCGAATATCTGCATCATAACAGCCGTTCGGAATATCCTTAAGCTGCAACACCTTACGGGGAGAAAGCCCTATCAGCACCGAATTGTTCAAAACGATATCAGCACCGCCGGCTTCGGCCTCATTATACAGGGCTTCCAGAAAATCAGGGCTGAAGGTGTCGTCCGGATCCATAAAATAGACATATTTACCACGGGCCTGAGACAGACCTTTATTCCGTGCGGCGGAAACGCCCTGATTTTCCTGCCGGATATATTTGAAACGTGCATCGCCGGCAGCAAACTCCTTGCAGATAACCTCCGAGTTATCCGGTGACCCGTCATTAATCATTAATACTTCATAATCCTGAAAATTCTGCGTCTTAATGCTCTCCAGACATTCTCGGAGATATTTTTCGACTTTATAAATCGGAATTATAATTGAAATCTGCATTCACTGCTCCTTTTGCTGAGGCTAACCTACAATATTTTTACCTGGCAGGCAATAACATTTTCGCTTAGCTGCACGGCTTTTTGACCTGAGGAAAATAACCGGAAGAAAAAGGTTTGTTTTCAATTTTAACGCCCTGACTGTATGGTTTGGCGGGCCGGTTTCTGATTCCTCTGCGCATTATATTTCTCTTAAACAACGAAAATCACCAGATACAAAAAAGCCGACGTTTTCTGAGGATATTTCCCTATCGTCGGCAATAAACGTTTTGACGGTCAGTTTCAGGCTTTGCGGTAAAATTTGAAACCGGCGGCAGAGAAGCATTCTCCGGTTTGCGCTGCCGGGCCTTTTATCCGTTTCGGCCGGGCGGACTGCGGTAATCGTTATATAATTGTTGTTCACGGCCTCTCCCCTGATATATAACTATTAATTATTACTTTTAAATTTTATAAACCATTATTCGAGGCACGTCTATTTTTTTTATTACTTATGCAGAATAATTTCTTTTCAGACAAGCCTGCACAAGTCGGCAGAAACATATTTATTTTTTCAGGGAATTGGATTAACTTATATCCATTGCAACATTACCGCGATGAGAAACAAATGGAAAACAACGAACAGAAAGCCCCTTTTTCGCCGATTTTAATTATGGAATTTATCCGTCAGACAACGGTTGCCCGCTGCCTGACAAATGAAAATCCGAATTTGGAAACCAAATTCCGTTTGGGCAAAACCTATTACGACCAGATTATGTCTTTTCCGCTTCAGGCTCAGTTAATCCGTCTTACTCTGGCCTATGACGAAGCCACCGAAACTCTGAGCGTGAAAACCGACGAAACACTGATTAACCGTTTCAAAGAGCAAAAGTCTTTGGTCGAGATTGCTCAAAAATATGAAGCTCAGTATGCCGAACGCTATCAGGAATATGTCAAGGTTATCGATTAAGCCGTTTATCTGACAATTTCCTGACACAGCGGATAGCGGCGGTTATTAATGGTCAGATAAGTATCGCCGTCATTTTGGCTGAAAACAACCCGGCTGGCGATATTTTCATATCTCTCGCCGGAGGCGGAAGCTACTTTGGTCAGGACGTTATTCACGCCGTTAATCCGCACAATCATTGAGTTGTCATCAAACACTTCCGCGTGGATAATCTGTTCACCGCATTTGAAATCCGCGGCATTTTTAACCTCTACGGTATTGGCGCAGCCCGTCAACAGGACCGGAAGCGCCCAAAGCCAGCACTTTTTCATACTTCTCTCCTTTTTTATTAAAAATTTCGTTAGGGATTTAATCATTTATTTTGTGTTATCAAGCGTTATTAATGCTGTTTTAACCGTCATGACATAGACTGGCGCTTATTAACAAAGGAGATTGGCAATGAAAACTGTTTTTTATTTGATTGTTCTGGCTGCGCTGGCTTACGGCGGCAAATACTATTATGACACTTATTTGGCCGAATCAGTCAACAATACCATTTCCCGGACGGCAGATTTTGCTACCGACAAAGCCGTCAAGGACTTTCAATAAACGTCCCCTACTTTAGGATAAGCCGGGCTTGGATTTTTATCCGTCCGGCTTATATTTTTGCCGTAAGCAATTTGTTAGGAGAAAAACAATGGATATTACCGAAAAGCTGCAAAAGGAAATGGACAAGATTAAAGAAGAGCACAAACAAATTATGGCAGACCATAAAGAACTGATGAAAGAACATAAGCAAATTATGAAAGACCATCAGCGTTATGACAAAGAATTCAAAAGCTGCAATTGTCCGATGTAACAAGACAGGGAGCTCCGGCTCCCTTATTTTTTAACCTCAGTCCCCTCCGACGGCCGGGGATTTAACGCCGTAACGATGTGGCTGAGCGGAACCAGCCTGATTTGCTTTTGCTCCAAGGTCGGCAACCATTGCTTTAGAGCTTCATAAGTCTGAGATTTGGGATGACCGATAGCAATGGCATAACCGTTTTTGCGGGCAATCTTTTCGGTCTGAGCCAATTGCTTGAGGATATAGCCGAGTTCATTGACATTATCAAGAAAGACATTACGGGTAGCATAGCCGACACCATATTCACGGGCGACACGGTCTCCGACCGAATGCGGCGTGGTTTTGGAATCAAGAAAAAACAATCCCTGTTCTTTCAAAACCTTCATAATCTCAGCCATACGCGGACGATCTTCGGTCAGACGGCTTCCCATGTGATTGTTTACACCGCGGATATTGCGGAATTTTGTCAGCATGCGGCGAAAATTATCGTTGACCTGCTGCGGAGTCATTTCAACCGTTAAAATATCCGCCGTCATATTGATATTGGATTTAGGCTGCATCGGCACATGGACCATTATTTCATGCCCGGCGGCCAAAGAGCGGGAGACCTGCCGTTCAAGCTGCGGCGGATAAGTCAGAAACGAAGCGGTTATCGGCGCCCGGAGAGAACTTATGTCCCGGGTGCGGCGGACGTTGTCTCCCATATCGTCAATGACAACGGCAATCACCGGACGGTCTCCGAAATACGGAGGCTTGGCATAAACTTTTATGTTCATGTCCCTGATTTTGCGGCGGTTGTCATGAATAATACAGGGTTTTCCCTGATCAATGACATTTACCGGAAGATTTTCTTCATAATGGGAGTAATCTTCTTCGCTTTCCTTAACGGCTACCGCCGCAGCTTGAGGAAGCTCCTGCAACAAACGGGCTTCCACCGGCTGCTCGGGGAAAGAAACGCCGCTTTCAATTTCATCGGCAATTAAATATTTTTCTTCAATCGGGCCATCGGAAAAATTTTGCAGCAGAGTGTTTTCTTCCTGTGAGACGGCCTCTTCCACCGCCGTTTCTCCGCCCATAATATCCGGATAGCTTATTTCAATAGCCGTTTCACCGACGGTTTTGGCCGCATCGTTTTTAAAACGATATTCCTGCTGATGCAGCAACCAGAAAAAAAGGCCGAGAAAAAGCCCGCAGGCTAAAACCATCCGCAATCCGGCAAAACCTTTTTTTAATATATTCTTCAGTTTTCTGCCGAGCGCAGATGATTTCAGGCGGGCTTTGGTCAAGGCTAATCTCTTTTGCGCAGGGTCGGAAAAGCGATAACATCACGAATGGTGGAAGCTCCGGTCAGCAGAATAGCCAAGCGGTCAATTCCCATTCCCATACCGCCGGAAGGAGGAAAGCCGTTTTCCAAAGCGACGACAAAATCTTCATCCAGCATCTGAGCTTCATCATCACCGGCTTCACGATCGGCGCACTGCGCTTCAAAGCGGGCGCGCTGTTCCAGCGGATTAGACAGTTCGGAATAGGCACAGCCCATTTCCATGCCTGCGATATAGGCATCAAAATGTTCGACCAGGCGGGGATTGCTGCGATGGGTTTTTGCCAGCGGCGAAATATCGCGCGGCATGTCCATAACCAGGGTCGGCTGAATCAGATGTTCTTCAACTTTGGCATCAAAGACCTCGGAAATAACCTTGCCCCAGGAAATGCAGTCGGAAGCGTCAACACCGACCGATTTGGCCAAAGTCTTGGCGTCGTCCAGTGTTTCGGCAGTCAGGAAATCAGCTCCGGTATATTCCTTAACCAAATCAATCATCGATTTTTTAACCCATGGCTTGCTCAGGTCAATTTCATGCTCGCCGACATGAATAACCGGAGTACCGAGAACCTGCTTGGCAACATAAGCAATCAGGTTCGGAATCAGTTCGGCCATGTCGTTGTAATCGGCATAAGCCTGATAAGCTTCCAGCGCGGTAAATTCCGGGTTATGGCTTTTGTCAATGCCTTCGTTGCGGAAGTTTCGGCCGATTTCAAACACGCGGTCAAATCCGCCGACGACCAGGCGCTTCAAATAAAGTTCCGGAGCAATGCGCAGATATAAATCCATATCCAGCGTATTGTGATGAGTAATGAACGGCTTGGCATTGGCGCCGCCCATAATCGGGTGAAGCATCGGCGTTTCAACCTCAAGAAAACCGTTGTCCTCAAAATAATGGCGGACAGCAGAAGTAATCCGGCAGCGTTTTTCAAAAATTTCACGGCTGTCGTCATTCATGATAAAATCGACATAACGCTGACGATAGCGGGCTTCAACGTCGGTCAGGCCGTGAAACTTTTCGGGAAGCGCCTGCAACGACTTGGCAATGATGTCAAACTTTTCGGCGGCAATAGACAATTCTCCGCGCGGCGTGCGGCGGATATAGCCGCTGATGCCGACGATATCGCCGACGTCCAGATTTTTCAGGCGGGCCAGTTCTTCTTCAGACAAATGGTTTTTATGGCAAAAAGCCTGTATTTTGCCGCTTTTATCCTTAATGTCGATAAACATGCCGCTGTTGCGGACAGCCATGGCTCGGCCGGCAACCGTTACGCGGTCTTCGGTGTCGGTACCGGCTTCAAGGTCTTTATATTTTTCCTGCAAATCAGCCGCAAAAGCCGTCGGTTGAAAACGATAAGGATAAGGATTGTAACCGCTCTCCTCCAAAGCACGCAATTTGGCCAGGCGGGACTCACGGTGAATATTGGTCTCTTCGCTCATATTAAAATTTCCATTTCATCTATATTAAAATCTAGCAAGCACTATATACACAAGCATTCCTTTTTTCAATAAAAAAGTATGATTTTGCTCTAGACATTTTTAGTGACGGATACTATAATTTTATTGAATAAACGGAGAAAAAGATGAAAAAAGAAGAAACTACGACCGCCCGCACCGGGTGGAAAATCTGGCTGGAAAAAACTTCGCAGTCTCTGAAGAAAGCCTGGAAGTTTGCCAATGAATTTGACCTTATCGAAAAAGCAAAAAATATCAGAATCCCCCGTTCGGTAAAAATCGGAGGGTTGGCCTTGCTGTTAAGCGGCAAAAGCCTTAATTCGCATGCGGCCGAAACGGGAGGACGCTCGGAAGACCGCAAAATCGACACGACCGAAGCGTCAGTCACAGCGGCTCCAAACAGAAACAATGACGCCAAGACGATAGAATTCAGCGCCGTTTTCCGGGCTTACCCGGGCAAATATTACAACGAAGTCTGCAACGGTTCTCCCTGTTGGCTGGCCTCGACTTATGAAACCAACGGTGCCGGTATCGGTAAAAACCCGAGCTCAATTGCCACCTGGAATGACAAAGGCGGCTACCGCGGCATTAACCAAATCAGCCCGGCACACGCTCAGAAATTTTTGAAATGGCTGGGAAATCACGAAAAATATAAAGAGGTTTACCAGTCCCTGAAAAAAGGCGGGGTCGGCAAAGCCAACTGGCAGAAAACCGCCAGACAGCACGAACATCAAATGACCGAAGCTTTCGAATGGTATATGGTTGAGGTTTACAATCAGGATAATTTCAAGGCCGTTCAGGATATTATCAACAAATCCGGCGTTAAAGCCAGCGTCCGCAAGCTTCATCCGGCCGTTTTGTCGCTGATGCATCAGATTATGGTGGAAAGGCCGGCGTCAAGAACAGCTATTGCCAACAAGGCCGTCAAATTTATCGAAACACACGGCGGCGACGAAGCTTCGCTCAACTCGGAGGAATTCATCAAAACGCTCACGCGCAACAAGAGCATTCAGACCAGAGCGATCAAGCTGTTGAACGACACCACGGTTGACTGGAAAACGGCGCAATTCGCAACGCTGGTTGCCCAGGCCGTTCCCGGGCACGGCGACATGCGCTCCTGGTTTGAAGAACAGGCTCAGCAAAAGGATTCCGTCAAGAAAAAAAGCAACGCCAATTCCGAAAAAATCGCTCAGGCCGCAAAAATACAGCCGCTGAAGCTGCAACCATTGACGGAACTGTTGCCCAAGGCCCCGAAAGAGCTTAACATGCAGGAATTGAAAATTGCCCGGAAACTGGCTTCAAACAACAAAAAAGAGAAGAAACAGGTAAAAGCCCCGGCCAAAGATTTGATCGACTACCGTCAGCTCAAGCGCAAAAAAAGCGCCGGACGCAGTTAATCACCCTTGACAAGCAAAAAGAACTAAAGTAGAACAAATATATTGTTTGTTCTACTTTTTTTAGGGGAAACGGATGCTGACCGAAAAACAATACAAACTGCTGATGTTTATCAACAAAGTTTTAAAAGAAACCGGCTGTTCTCCTTCTTTTGAAGAGATGAAAGAAGCCGTCGGCCTGAAATCAAAGTCCGGCATTCATGCGCTGATTACCGCGCTGGAAGAAAGAAACTTTATCAAAAAGCTCCCTCACCGCGCCCGGGCGCTGGAAGTTGTCAGACTTCCCAAGTTTAAGCCCAGCGCAATCATTGAAGAAGAAAAAAAGCGGGAAACCGCCTTACAGAATTCAGCAGCGCAAATCCCCCTTTATGGAAAAATTGCGGCAGGAACCCCGATTGAAGCCATTGCCGACGAGAATGAAAAGGTTTCCGTTCCGTTTGAAATGGTTAACCGCGGATTGTTTTATGCCCTGACCATTGAAGGGGATTCGATGATTGAAGCCGGCATTTTGGACGGTGATACGGTCATTATCAAAAAAACGGACAGCGCCAACAACGGCGAAATTGCCGTTGCTCTGGTAGATGACTGCGAAGCAACGCTTAAAGTCATTAAGCGGGACAAAAACGATATTCTGCTTATTCCCTGCAACAAAGATTATCAGACCCGCAGGCTTCCGGCCAACCGGGTTAAGATTCAAGGTATTTTAAGCGGCCTGCTGCGGCAATATCATTAAAAACCACAACTAACTCCACAGCCCCTCCCGAGGGGCTTTTTATTATTTTTCCGGCAAAGAAAAACCGTGTGGTTCGACACACGGTTGCGGTTTGAAAAATTTCCGGCAGTCAAATCAGCCCCATCTGTTGGGCGCGGATCAGCGCCTGTGTCCGATTGGTGGCACCGACCGAACGAAGCAAGGCATTTATATGCAGTTTAACGGTCGCTTCGGAAACACCCATTTCATAAGCAATCTGTTTATTGGACATTCCCTGAGCAACCAATCCCAAAACCTGCTGCTGACGGTTGGTTAAGGTTTTGCCGCTGGAAACCGGCGCCGTTGCGCTGTTTTTCTCCGACCCCGAGATAGCCGGATTTGGCTCAAGCACGGAAGGCGGCAAATAAGTTCCGCCGTCTAAAATCAACTGCAGGGCACTGGTCAGAATTTTCGGTTCGGAACGTTTGGGAATATAACCGCAAACTCCCTGCTCCAGCGATTTGCGGATATTGCGGGGATCTTCGGAAGCAGATACGATGACATAGCGGGCTCCGTTTGCCTTTTGACGGAGTTCGGCCAGGCCTTCTTCCCAATTCATATCCGGCATATCCAAATCCAGAATTACCAAATCGATTTTCTTCTCATCATCAAGAATTTTCAATGCCTGGGTAAAATTAGCAGCTTGAAAAATGACGGACTTAGGCTCAATTTTTTCCAATCGCAGACTAAGGCCGTCACGAAATAAGGCATGGTCGTCGGCTATGAGAACTTTCATACGTATAACCTCCTATGGTACTAACTTTGGCAGCTTGTTTTTTACACCAAAAGTTTTAATATGTCATTAATTTATCTCTGGGTTATAGATAATATGACCTATTAAACTTTTAAAGTGCGGCGTCTCATAAAAGTGACATAGTTCAAAATATGCGGTTTTAAAGATGACTGGATTATTTTTCGCGCGGGAGCGTTAAATATTCAATGCCGGCCTCGCGAAACATCTGCTCGGAAAAAGCAAGCTTATCGCGCCAGGTATTCTGCGGAGTATTTTCATCAATTTTGACTTCGTGAGTTACCACCATTTTAATTCCCGATTGGATAATGGCGCGGGCACAGTCGGTGCAGGGTGCGTGAGTGGCATACATTACGCAGCCTTTCAGCGAGGTTCCGGTCAGACAGGCGTTATAAATGGCATTGCGTTCGGCATGTTCAAAAAAATCATATTTGGTCGGGCGCTCCATCCGTTCCGGCTTATTATCATCCACGCCTCTGACCAGGCCGTTATAGCCGGTGGCACGGATTTCACGGTCAGGGCCGACGACAATTGCACCGGTTTTGGTTGAAGGGTCTTTTGACCAGGTGGCAACCAATTCCGCAACTTCCATAAAACGTTTATGCCATTTTTCCGAAAACATGGGCAGCTCCTTTCAATCGTTTTTTTTAATTTAACCGTTCAAAAATTAACTTGCAATAAAAAAATCCCGGACAAACGGCCGCAGCACGATAAGCCGAAAAGGCAAATCCTCCGGCAGCTTTTCATTCCGCCTTTCGGGCTGCAAATTTTTGCGGCAACCGAATAGTTTTACGACGCTCCCGAGCCCGGCACAAAATGCATTTTATCTTACTGATAAGTATAGTTGTGCTTGACATTCGCCTCAAAATGCAGGAAGTTATACGCAGTTCATTTTATAAATTAATTAGGAGAAAAAAATGAGTGCTATTGTTGATATTCATGCCAGAGAAATCTTGGACTCTCGCGGCAATCCGACCGTTGAAGCCGATGTTGTTCTGCAGTCCGGCGCTTTCGGCCGCGCTGCCGTTCCGTCCGGCGCTTCTACCGGCGTTCATGAAGCTGTCGAACTGCGTGACGGCGACAAGAAACGTTACGGCGGCAAAGGCGTTGAAAAAGCCGTTAACAATGTTAACGAAGAAATTTATGACGCTTTGGCCGGTTTGGATGCCGAAGACCAGATTGCCATCGACCAGGCCATGATTGACCTGGACGGAACCGAAAATAAAGGCCGTCTGGGCGCCAATGCCATTTTGGCCGTTTCCCTGGCCGTTGCCAAAGCCCAGGCCGAAGAAGCCGGCTTGCCGCTGTACCGCTATCTGGGCGGCACCATGGCCCGCACTCTGCCGGTTCCGATGATGAACATCGTTAACGGCGGCCAGCATGCCGACAACCCGATTGACATTCAGGAATTCATGATTATGCCGGTTTCCGCTTCTTCAATCAAAGAAGCCGTTCGTATGGGCGCCGAAATTTTCCATACTCTGAAAAAGAACCTGAAAGCAGCCGGCCACAACACCAACGTCGGCGACGAAGGCGGTTTCGCTCCGAATCTGCAGTCTGCCGAAGAAGCTCTGACTTTCATTGTCAATTCCATTAAAGATGCCGGTTTCAAGCCGGGTGAAGACGTTGTTCTGGCTATTGACGCCGCTTCTTCCGAATTTTATGAAAACGGCAAATACGAGATGAAAGGCGAAGGCAAATCTTACACCAACGCTCAGATGGTTGAATTCTATAAAGACCTCTGCAACCGTTTCCCGATTTTCTCCATTGAAGACGGTATGGCCGAAGATGACTGGGAAGGCTGGAAGATGCTGACTGACGCCATCGGCGACAAAGTTCAGCTGGTCGGCGACGATTTATTCGTTACCAACCCGAAACGCTTGGCAATGGGTATTGAAAAAGGCGTAGCCAACTCTATTCTGGTTAAGGTTAACCAAATCGGTTCTCTGACCGAAACCATGAAAGCCGTTGACTTGGCTCAGCGCAACAAATACACCGCTGTTTTGTCTCACCGTTCCGGTGAAACCGAAGACACCACGATTGCCGATATCGCCGTTGCCACCAACTGCGGCCAGATTAAAACCGGTTCGATGTCTCGTACCGACCGTATGGCCAAATACAACCAGCTCATTCGTATTGAAGAAGAACTGGGCGATATGGCGGTTTATGCCGGTAAGTCTATTTTGAAAAAGTAATTTTTCATTATAAAAAAATCCCCCGCAGCGACCGTTACGGGGGATTTTTTTAAGATATAAGCGAAAGGCGGGGAAATGATTATTAAAATTTTAGGTTCAGGCTCGGCTTACGGTTTGCCGATGTGCTTTAACCACTGGGGTGAAATTAAAGACCGCACTCACCCGTATAACCAACGATCCAGATTTTCGGTTTATCTGGAAGACAACGGCCATAAAATTTTAATTGACATGGGGCCGGAATTTCGTCTGCAAACGCTTGCCAATAATATTACCGACATCGACGGCGTTTTCTTAACTCACGGACATTATGACCATATCGCCGGCGTACCTGAACTGTTCAGAGCGGCTGCATTGCTCGGAAAGCAGATTAACGTCTATGCCGCGGAAGAAACTCTGGCCGAACTGAAACGCTGCTACGGGTATATGTTCGGAACCTATCAGGAAAACGGTAAAGACCGTATTCGCTGGCTTGAAATAAAAAACGGCAATAATCTGATTGAAAATATGGACTGGACCTGTTTTGAACTGCCGCATAACCGGATTCACAGCTGGGGATTTCGCTATAAAAACTTTGCCCTGGTAACCGACTACGATAATCTGACGCAACAAGTGCTAGACTGCCTGCATGGACTGGACCTGCTGCTTTTGGAATGCAACAACGGAATGCAGCAGGTGCGCAACGGACACAGCAATTGGATAAAAATACAGCCTTATCTGGAGCAATTACAGCCTCAAAAAACCATTTTGACGCATCTTTCGGCAAAAGTTGATTATGAGAGTTTTAAATCCCTGCTGCCGCCGCAGGTTGACTTGGCTTATGACGGTATGGAGATTAAATTGTAAATCGGGGCGGTTTATCCGCCCCTTTTGCTAATTTCTTCTTATATAAAACAGAAATCAGCAGCATTATAACATGTTTTATAAGAACATCTTTACGCTAAACCCACCATGAAAAGGGGGCTTAAATCCTAGACAATCATGATTTTATTACAAAACTAACAGCGTTGCATCGCTTGCAGCAACATCATTCTTTCGGCGCTGAAATTCTGTGGCCGGCGGATAACCGTCTGCCGGGCAGGACGGGTTCGCAAACTTCGTATCAAGGCAATATCGTCTGCCGCCGTTTGGGGATTGTCTTCCGTACTGTTTTTTCGGGCTGCTATTTTTGCTCTGACTTCCTGCAGGCGTTGGTGCCCGGATATCATATTATTTTTGAACTCCTCCGCAACCGTTTCCGGCAATGCAGTATCGGCTTGCGTATTCGTATTTTCCGTCTGTGTTTCGGGCCGTACCGTTATTTCGGTGATATTTTCCATATTTATTTCCGCTGCTGCGACGACGATATTTTCTTCCGACTCTGCCGGAGCTGCTGTTTCCCTATTATCGGCAGCGTTGGTTACCGGTGAAACAGACGGCTTATTTTCCGTTTCATTCTGTCGCAATTCGTTATTCAGCTTTTCACCGTATTTATTTACATCATCGGCAATCCGTCCGACCTTGGTATCACTGACGGCATCTTTGCCGATAATTACCGCAGCACCAATCAATCCGTCCACATTGGGCTCTTTGGCTATACTGCCGACAGCGCCGGAAACGGTATGAACCGTTTTAGCGGCATTTTGTAATTTTTTTTGCAGTTTTCCGGTTTTACCATCCCAGCCAATCAGTTCAACGGCGCCGTTAATCAGGATTTCTCTCCTTTCTTTTTTATCATCGGCTTTGATAGCCTTATATGTCGTTTTGGCCACGACTAAAGTTTTTTCCAGTATCTTTTCAATAACATAAACACCGGGACCAACAACTTTCATCAGACATTTGCAAACAAATATTCCGGCTTTGCAAGCCAGTTTGACGGCCTGAACAATCCTCTTAAAAACATTTTTGCGCTTTGTCTTTTTATCCGGCTTTTCAGGAGTTTCTTCGGCGTTTTTCTCCTTGTTTCTGCGCTTGAACACCTCTTTGACATCATTATATGCGCCCCGAACGCCGGTAACTTTCAGCACCGCATCCAAAACTTTTTTTCTTTTCTCTTTCGGCGTAACGTTTTCATCTTTTTTTACAATAACGGCAACGGTTTCATAGACATCCTCTACGCCTGCCACTTCGGTCACTGCCCTTAAAATCTGTTTTCCCCGATTGGGGCGGGAGCGGCTTTCATTTCCGTCATCTTCCGCCGGCACAGATGCCCCTTCCTGATCAGGATATTCGTGCGCTGTATCCTGCGACGGCATTTCATCTTCCTGATTAACCGTATTTTCGTCATTCTCCTGCATCAGCCTTCTCCCCGGAAACAATAATAAATCAGTTTTAATTCTAACAGAAAAACCATCCCTTAGCAAGTTTTGCTGTCAGAAACGTTTTTCCGAAACAAAATCCCCTGAAAAAATTTCAGGGGATTTTTGTATCAGAAGTTGGCAATACGCTGCAGGGCTTCTTCGATTTTGGCTTTGTTTTCCATTGCTTCGGCCTGTCGGCGTTTTTCTTCTTCGACTACTTTGGCAGGAGCGCGCTCGACAAAGCTCGGGTTGCTCAGTTTGCGGGCATAGCCTTCCAAATATTTGTTGAGATTGTCCAATTCCTTTTTCAAACGTTCTTTTTCGGCGGCAAAATCAACCACGCCTTTCAACGGCAGCAAGATGATGCCTTCGCGGAAAACGCCTGAAACCATATCTTTGCTGATTTCCTGTCCGGCGGCAAAACATTCCAGCTTGTCCAAACGCGCCAGAGAGCAGATAATCTGATTAAAGCTTTGCAGATTAGCACAGGACTGCGCGTTGCCGTCTTTCAGATAAACCGTCAATTTGGCACCGGCGGGAATATTCATTTCCGCCCGCAGTGAACGAATGGCGCTGATGAGCTCAATCGACCAGTCAACCTCGTCCATGGCCGCGGTATCAAAAGCCGCATCTTTCGGCCAGGCAAAATTAATCAGTTTGCATTTACGTTCATCGCAGGTGTTATTCCACAGTTCGGTGGTAATAAACGGCATAAACGGATGCAGAATAACCAAAATCCGGTCAAGAACCCAGGCAAAAGCAGCACGGGTTTCGGCTTTGGCCTTTTCGTCTTCGCCATACAAAATCGGCTTAATCATCTCAATATACCAGTCGCAGAAAGAGCCCCAGGTAAACTGGTAAACGGCATTGGCCGCTTCCGAAAAGCGGAAAGCGTTCAGATTATCGGTTACCTCTTTGGTCGCCTGTTTGGCTTTGGCAATAATCCACCGGTTGACCGCCAGCTCTGCCTTAGTTTCATCAAAATCCGAGCGCAGTCTGCATTCGTTCATTTCACCGAAGCGGGCGGCATTCCATAATTTGGTAGCAAAATTGCGATAACCGGCAATGCGGGCTTCCGACATATTGATATCGCGCCCCTGAGTTTCCATGGCGGCCATGAAGAAACGCAGCGCATCGGCACCGTATTGCTCAACCAGAATCATCGGATCAATGGTGTTGCCTTTGGACTTGGACATTTTCTGGCCTTTTTCGTCGCGAACCAGACCATGAATGTAGCATTTGCGGAACGGTACCTTCTTCATCATGTACATGCTCATCATCATCATACGGGCAACCCAAAAGAAAATGATGTCAAAGCCGGTTACCAGCACAGATGTCGGATAGAACGTATCCAGATAGTCGCTTTTATCCGGCCAGCCGAGAGTTGAAAAGGCCCACAGCCCGGAAGAAAACCAGGTATCAAGAACATCAGTTTCACGGGTCAGCTCAACGTGTTTGCCATAATGTTTGTCTGCGGCAGCCTGAGCTTCTTCAACATTTTCTTCACAGAAGATTTCGCCGTCCGGGCCGTACCAAATCGGCATCTGGTGTCCCCACCACAGCTGACGGGAAATGCACCAAGGCTGGATATTGCGCATCCATTCAAAATAGGTTTTTTCGTATGACTTCGGCACAAATTCCATATCGCCGTTTTCAACCGCTTCAATCGCTTTAACCGCCAGTTTCGGTGCGTCAACAAACCATTGGTCGGTCATCAGAGGCTCAATAACCACGCCGGAACGATCACCGTAAGGAATAACCATCGGGTGGTCTTCAATCTTTTCCATCAGGCCGAGTTCTTCCAGCTTTTCAATGGTTTTCCGGCGCGCCGTCTGCGTATCCATCCCCGGGAAAGGCGTATTTTCATTGAGGGTGGCATCCTCGTTCAAAATATTAATCATCGGCAGGTTGTGGCGCTTGCCGACTTCAAAGTCGTTAAAGTCATGCGCCGGAGTAATCTTAACCGCACCGGTTCCCTTTTCAGGATCGGCATGGTCATCGGCGACAATCGGTATCGGACGATTGACAATCGGCAAAATCGCATTTTTACCAATCAGATGTTTCAGTTTTTCATTGTCTTTGGAAACGGCTACCGCGGTATCGCCGAACATGGTTTCGGGACGGGTGGTGGCAATGTGTATGAATTCGCCCGGTTCGTTTTCAATCGGATATTTGTAGTAATACATTTTGCCGACGGTTTCTTTCTGAACAACTTCCAAATCGGAAACGGCAGTCATAAATTTGGAATCCCAGTTGACCAGTTTTTTGGCTTTGTAAATCAGGCCGTCTTTATACATATTGACAAAGATTTTGCGAACCGCGCGGCTTAAACCTTCATCCATGGTAAAACGTTCACGCGACCAATCGCAAGACGCACCCAAACGGCGCAACTGTTTGCAAATTGTGCCGCCGGACTGTTCTTTCCATTTCCAAACGGTTTCAATAAATTTTTCACGTCCCAAATCATGGCGGGAAACACCTTCTTTGGCCAGATTGCGCTCAACCACCATCTGGGTTGCGATACCGGCGTGGTCAGTTCCCGGCTGCCAGAGAACTTTTTTGCCCTGCATACGGTTATAGCGCACTAAAATATCCTGCAACGTATCGTCAAGCGCATGGCCGAGGTGCAAAACACCGGTAACGTTCGGCGGCGGAATGACAATCGAAAAAGCCTCGGAAGAAGAGCGCATATCGGGCTGAAAATCACCGCTGTTTTCCCAATCGGCGTAAATTTTTTCCTCAAAATCTTTAGGGGTATAGTTTTTCTCTAACATTTTTTATCCTTAAACTTTATATTCAGTTTATAATTGCTTGTTTCTTAACATTAAAATTCGTTTCTGTAAACCGCAAAATGCTCTCAAAAATCAATTTGAGAGCACAAATGTGATGAGACCGGTTCCGGAACAGCCGTTATGAACCGACCTTTGCCATCACTCGTTCAATTTCTTTGGAAACAACGGCTTCAACGATTGCCGGCAGGTTTGCATCCAGCCAGGCCTGGGTTTGGGCGGCCACAGCTTCGCGCGCATAGCTTTCAAAATTAACATCCATCTGCTGGGTCACCTGGCGGACAACAGCTTCACGCACCAGTTCGGAAATGCTCGGAGATGCCGCCTTAACCGGTTCCGGACGGGATTCCGTTTCCGAAACATCAGCCGTTTGCGGCATTTCAGCCGCTTTTTTCTCGGCAAAAAGCTTGGCAAAATTGCTGATAATATTTGCTGAAACATCAGCCGCATCTTCGCTTGGGGCGGCAGGTGCTTCGACAGGCGTTTCGGTTTCTCTCTCGGCTTCAACGGTTTCAATAACCGGTTCGGACGGAACATCCTGAATATTGTCCGCCGGTTCAACCGCTTCAGGTTCGGAAGAAGGACTTTCGTTATATTCCGGTTCCGTCGGTTTGGTTTCTTCAACCTGAGCATGGAAATCCAAAATCTCGTTCAGCGTCGCATCGTCAATAACGCTTTCCTCTTCAGGTTCTGCCGGCAGCTCTTCGCTCTGCGGCATGCTCGCCATAACGCGGCTGGGGTCGATTTCGGGTGCGGCCGAGTGTTCGGGTTCATAAATCGGTTCGGCGTCAACATCAATTTGCGGCAGTTCAAAATCCAGCGGCGGCACGGCAACACTTCCCTCGCCCTCCTCGCGGAATTCTTCCGAGGCGGGAGCCGTCTCCGCACTCAATTCTTCATCACGAATCGAGAAGTCGGCCGTTTCCTGCGGCAAATCATCCGGCAAACCAAACTCCGGCACGGCGGCAACAGGTTCGGCCTCCGTATGCGGATAAACACTGTCAGACGAACCATATTCCGGTTCGAACGGCAAAACCGGCTCTTCAACCAGGCTGCTTAAATTCATTACATCGTCAACGGTAACTTCCGGTTCTTCTGAGACTGGCGGTTCTGCGGGAAACGCATCTTCCTCCGCCAGAACCTGAGAAGCCAGCGGCGCCTGCATCGACGGAGTTTGAGGTTCGGGTTCGGCAACAGGCATGGCTGCCGGTGCGGTTTCTCCGGTCAGTTCATCTGCCGAAGGAGCCGCCAGACGGCTCAAATCAAGAATATCGTCTTCCGAGATTTCCGGTTCGTTGTCTGCGGGGTTGCTGAGGACAGGTTCGTCCAGTGCTTCATCAACAATCATTGACGGGGAAAGGTTGAACACATCATCTTCCGGAGCGTCCGACGCTTGGGCATTATCACCCAGGCCGAGCAAAGCCTCGGCGGAAAGTTCGTCATCTTGGTCAGCGGTATTTAATTCATCAGCGGTATTTATGGCCGGGGGCAGTTCCGCCGCCGGAGCAGAAACGGGTTCCGCCTTTTTTTCGGTTTGCGGGGCGGGCTGCGGTACAGACTGTTGAGCGGCATTATCCTCCATCAAAATATTGCGGATTGAGGACAGGATATCATCCATAGACAGGTCTTCATTAGGTTCTTCAGCCATAATTTACCACCAAAAATTATATAATTATTTTTCAACTGACAAAGATAACCATTTATCACGTGTTTCTTTATAATATTTTTTAGGATTATAGATGTCAACGTTTAGTTTCAAATCTTCGGCAGTTAATTTGCCCATGGCCATCAGCACGTTCATGCCGGAAACATAATAGTTGCGGCGGGCTTTAACTTCCTCAACATTTGAGTTAAGCAGTTCCTGATAAGCATCCAACACATCCAGAATCGTCCGGTTGCCGAGCGCTTCTTCCTTTTGAACGCCGTCAAGGGCGATTTCATTAGCCTTGACCTGATCTTTAATCGATTTGATTTTTGCCCGGTTGGCAACCATATATTCCCACGCCGAGGTTACATCGGCCACGGCTTTGCGTTCGGCTTCAAGAACCTGCTCCTGCGCCTGCCATTTCAAATATTTGCTCTGGCGGATTTTGGCACGGCTTTCGCCGGAATTATAGAGCGGAATGGTCATATTGATGCCGATTTCAGCACTGTCAACATCAGGGTCGCGGTCATACATGTCGCCGCTGGTTTTGGTGTTGGAAATGCTTCCGTCCAAAGTAACCTGCGGCAGCAATGCACCGGTATTGGTAGCTACGTCGTAGGTTTTGGAGTTAAGAATATCTTTGGCATATTTGACGCCGTAGTTGTTCATTTTGGCATAATCCAGCGCTTCTTCAAAAGTTTTCGGCAGGAAAGCTCCGATTTCCGGACTTTTCAGTTTATCAGGCGCGGCGCCGATAATTTTGGTATAAGTTGACTTGGAGGCCTCCAAATCGCCTTCGGCAGCAATCCGGTCGGAACGGGCCTGCGAGTAGCGCGCCCGGGCCTGTGAAACGTCTGTCCGGGTTACCTCGCCGACATTAAAACGTTCAACCGTTTCATCAAGACGTTTTTTCAAAAGTTTTTCGTTGTTTTTCTGCAGGTCAACAATCGCCGTGTTCTGCAACACGTCAAGATAAGCGGTTGAAGCGTCAAGAAAGACCGTCTGTTCCACATTGTAAAGATTGTTTTGCTGGGCGCGAACCGTGCTGTCTGCCGACTTAACGCTGTTGACGGTAGAAAAACCGCTGAACAAGGGCTGGCTGATGGTCGCGGCCAAAATCGTCTTGTCATTATCCTGATTTTTGGGTTCCACGTTGCTGTCAACGCTTGCGTCGGTATAACTTCCGGTCAAAGCCAGACTGGGACGGTATCCCGATTTGGCTATGGCAACATTTTCATCAATCGAGCGCAAATAAGCCCGCTGCGCCTGCAGGGTCGGATTGGTTTCATAAGCGCTGCTCAGGGCCTCAAAAATAGACTGGGCATTGGCCGTCGTCGAAAGAGCCGTCGCCAGCAACAGAGAAGACCAAAAAGTCTTTTTCATCGAATTCACCTTAGTTAATTGTCGTTAATTGAACATACTATTATTTTACGGTATTTTGCAACTTTATTTCTTAAAAAAGTCATAACCGCTACATTTATTTCAAAAATTACCTATATATTAACCATATTTCAAACAATTTATCGTAAGTGTGAGGATAAATTAGTATGTTATCATAACAGAGGGGATAAAGAGTTGAGCAAGAAAGATTCCGCAATCATCAATGAAATTGACAAAGCCCGCTTAAAATTATCAATCGAGCATTACATCAAGTATTTTATCGGCAAACGCACCCGCGAAATCAACAAAGACGAAGCCCTGGACGCCATTGCTCTGGCTGTTCGCGAATTTGCCATGGACAAGATGTATGAAACGATTGCCCGGTACAACAAAGTCAACACCAAGCGCGTTTATTATCTTTCCATTGAATATCTTATCGGCCGGTCGCTGGAAAACAACCTGCACAACCTCGGCCTGTTTAATATTCTTAAAAACATTAAGATTGACGGTTTTCCCGAAGACATTTCATTAGAAGAAATTTTTGACGCCGAATACGATCCGGCGCTGGGCAACGGCGGCCTGGGCCGCCTGGCCGCCTGCTATCTGGACTCCATGGCTTCGCTCGGCATTCCCGGTTTCGGCTACGGCATCAACTATCAGTTCGGTTTGTTCAAACAAAAATTTGACAACGGCTATCAGGTTGAGCAGGCCGACACCTGGCAGGGCGAAGACTCTCCCTGGCAGTTTGCCCGTTTGGACCGGAAGGTTGCCATTCCGATGTACGGCGACGTTGAAACTTTTAAAAACGCCAGCGGCCAGGAAAGCTATATCTGGATGAATACCAAAACCATGTACGGCGTGCCGTTTGATTTTCCGATCGTCGGCTATGACGGCAAATCGGTCAACTATCTGCGGCTGTTCTCGGCCAAAACCGACGACGAGCTGGATATTAATATTTTTAATGAAGGCGGCTATATCGAAGCGGTGCGTGACAAAATCGAAACCGAAACAGTTTCCAAAGTTTTGTACCCGTCCGATGCGGTTGAATCCGGCAAGGAGCTGCGCCTGAAACAACAGTATTTCTTCGTTTCCTGCGCCATTCAGGATATTATCCGCCGCTTTATGGAGAAAAGCAACGATTTCAGCGAAATGCCGAATCAGGTTTGCATTCAGCTGAACGATACCCACCCCTCGCTGGCCATTCCGGAAATGATGCGCCTGCTGATGGACGTTCACGGTCAGGATTGGGATGCCGCCTGGGACATCACGACAAAAATCTTTGCCTACACCAACCACACCCTGCTGCCGGAAGCTCTGGAAACATGGCCGTCCCGCATTTTGGGCAAACTGCTGCCGCGGCATTTGCAGATTATTTATGAAATCAACCGCCGCTTTATTAATTTTGCCAAGAGCAAATTCGGCGATGATGCCGGCAAATTGTCGAAAGTAACGATTGTTTCGGGCGACGGCGACAATCAGATTATCCGTATGGCCAATTTGTCAATCGTCGGGTCTTTCTCGGTCAACGGCGTGGCCAAGCTGCATTCCGAACTGCTGAAAAAATCACTGGTTCCGGAATTCTATGAACTGTGGCCGGAAAAATTCACCAACGTGACCAACGGCATTACGCCGCGGCGTTGGCTGCTGCATGCCAATACGGCGTTGTCTGACCTTATCTCGTCTAAAATCGGCGACGACTGGATTACCAATCTCGATTTGCTGGAAGGAATTGCCGATTTTGCCGATGACAAAAACTTCATCAAAAAATTCAATGAAGTCAAACAAACCAACAAAGTCCGTCTGGCTCAGAAAATTTTTGAAACCAACGGCATTATCGTTGACCCGAACAGCATGTTCATCGTTCATGCCAAACGCATTCATGAATATAAACGCCAGCTGATGACTATTCTGCATGTCATCGGCGAATATCTGGCAATTATCAAAGACGGCGTCAAGCCGGCGGCTCCGCGGACTTATATTTTTGCGGGCAAAGCTGCTCCGTCTTACAATTTTGCCAAATTAATCATTAAGCTGATTAACAACGTGGCCAGCGTCATCAATGCCGACCCGCGGGCAAACAGCCTGTTGAAAGTCGTCTTTATGCCGGACTATAAAGTCTCTCTGGCCGAAGTTCTTATTCCGGCCGCCAATGTCAGCATTCAGTCATCGACGGCGGGTTTTGAGGCTTCAGGTACCGGCAATATGAAATTTGCCCTGAACGGCGCCCTCACCGTCGGCACTTATGACGGTGCCAATATTGAAATCCGCGAAGCCGTCGGCGCCGACAACTTCTATCTGTTCGGCCTGAGAGAAGAACAAATTCAGGAAATGCGCCGGACAAATTCTTATAATCCGCGCAAGTATTATGAAGATTCAGATTACATTAAACGGATTTTGAATGCCATTAATTCCAATATGTTCTGCGAGAAAGACTATGTTCTGCTGTTCAAAGTAATCTACGAAGAACTGCTGAATCGCGACTATTACTTCATTCTGGCAGATTTGGAAGCTTTCACCAAGGCCATTCATGATGCGGAAAAAGATTATCTGGACAAAGACGTCTGGGCAAAGAAAGCCATTAACAACGTCGCCAGAATCGGCAACTTCTCCAGCGACCGTGCGGTTCTGGAATATGCCGACCGCATTTGGCACGTTAAACCGGTTTAATCCGTATTTTTGTTCAAGCAGCCCCTCAAATGAGGGGCTATTTTTTATATCCAAATATTTAGCTACGTTAGCCTCAATAAATATCATCACTTATTATATATTGACATCGTGCATCATCTATGCTAATCTGAGAACAGGCTTTGAATTAGTTATAGAGGTGTATCATGA
>OGCN01001185.1_pt1 | contig 36525 bp, 38 predicted proteins | sample 1570181 | NCBI WGS metagenome assembly OGCN01 (sample SAMEA4370584, study PRJEB24528) | human gut metagenome | reverse complement strand
CCACCTGTTCCCATTCCGAACACAGAAGTTAAGCTCACTTGTGCCGAAGATAGTTAGCTGGAAACGGCTTGTGAAAATAGGTAGTCGCCGACTTGAACAGAAAGCTCTGAGAGAAATCTCAGGGCTTTTTTGTTGCGTTTTGGGGCAGAAAATAGTATCATAAAGAAAAACCTTATACTTTCTACAGATTTTCCTGTTACACTGAATGTACAAAGAAAGGAGATTCTGTATGGATAAACTGACGAAAAAGGGGCTGGACGGTACTCAGCTCAAGACCATTGCACTGGTACTGATGGTGCTGGACCACATTCATTATTTCTTCGAGTTCACCGGCTGCATCCCGACGGTGTTCAGTATGCTGGGGCGGCTCAGTGCGCCGCTGTTCCTGTTCTGCACGGTGGAGGGCTTTGCCCACACCCATGACCGCAAGCGGTATTTTATCCGCATCTGGGCCATTGGTACTGCCATGGCGGCCCTGGAATTTTTTATGATCTACGCCAAGGCCTTCCGGCGTGGGGATGGGTTCTACCCGCTGAACGCCATTTTTCAGGACCTGATGCTGCTGTGCATCGTCTGGCAGGGCATCGACTGGCTGCGGGAAAAGAAATTTGCAAAGGGCATTGGCGCCATTGCTGCCGTTCTGTGCTGGCCGTATGTGGTGGTCGTATTTCTGCTGCTTTTCCCTCAGGTGCAGGAGATGCCCATTGCTTCGACAGTCGTGGCATTTGTCATCACCAGCCCGCTGCCCATGTGGAGCAGCATTACGGACGGCGGCTGGAGCTTTTTGCTGGGCGGTGTGCTGCTGTATGCATTGCGTGGACGGCGCAAAGTGCAGCTGACGGTATGGGCACTGGTGATTTTCCTGTGTGATTTTGTGCTGCCCTTTGGGATGGCTTGCCGGCAGGCGGGCTTTGTATGGACACAGATGTTCACCGACTACTACGAGTGGTTCGGCGTAGCGGCGGTGCTGCTGATGCTGCTGTACAACGGGCAGCGCGGCAGCGGGCACAAACAGCTGTTCTACTGGTTCTACCCCGCCCATGTGTATCTGCTTTACGGTGCTTCCTGCCTGCTTTATAACGTGTTGAGGTGATTTTGTGGCAAATATTCTGGCGGTGGATGACAACCCGGAGCTCTGCAAGCTGATCCGCACCGCCTTGGAGCGGGACGGCCACCGGGTAGAAACGCGGCAGGCGGGCGGAGCGCTGACCGAACCGCTCTGCCGCTGGGCAGACTGCATCCTGCTGGACGTGATGATGCCCGGGGAGGACGGCTTTGCGGTCTGTCGGCGCATCCGCAGCCTGACCGAGGTGCCCATCCTCTTTCTGAGTGCCCGCACCGACGAGGCCGCTGTGCTGGAAGGGTTGGGCATCGGGGCAGACGACTTTTTGTCCAAGCCCTTCCGGGTGGCAGAGCTGCGGGCGCGGGTGGCGGCACATCTGCGGCGGCAGAGCCGCACCCCGGCGCACCGGATGGTGCGCAGCGGCGTGGTCTTTGACCTGACCGCCCGGAGCGCGGCAGTGGAGGGGGCGGTGCTGCCCTTGACCCGCTCGGAGTATGCCATCTGCGAGTATCTGGCGCTGCACGCTGGACAGACCTTTACCAAGGAGCAAATTTACGAAGCGGTTTTTGGCATTGATGGCACAGCGGACGACACCGCCGTGACACAGCACATCAAAAATATCCGGGCAAAGCTGCGGGCGGCGGGCGTGCCGGAGCCGGAAAAGCTGCTCAATACCGTATGGGGCGTGGGATACCGATGGAAAAGCGACGACTGACCTCTCTGCGCAGCGTGCTGCTGCAATATCTGGTGCGCACGGCGCTGGCCTGTATAGTGGCAGCGGCAGTGTGGTTTTTGCTGCTGCTCCTGCTGATCCAAGGTGGGTGGTTCCTGCCTGCGGACCAGGCAGCCCGGGCCTGCCAGAAAGCCGCACAGGACGTTTTACCGGGCATGACCGCCGCCACCTTTGACGAGACGCAGCTGGACTCCTTGTGTCGGTACGCCCTGTTTGCCGCGCCGGACAGCAGCGAGGTGCTGGCCACCAACATGGATGCCGGGCACTTGCAGCGGGCAATGGAGAACCGGCAGGGGAAAACCCGCTGGCATTTTGGCTACACGCAGTATTATATGACGTCGAAATTGCAGGACGGAACGGTCTGTCTGCTGCAATTTGACTATGCCGTGCCCTACGCCGACCCTGCGCTGCGGGGCGTGCTGCCGGATATCCAGACCGTGCACGGCATTCTGGGTATTCTGCTGCTGGTGGGGGCGGTGGTGTGGAGCACCCACAGGACCGGGCGCTTCCTGACCCGGGAGACCGAAAAGCTGACTGCAGCGGCGCAGGCGGTGGCGCGGAAGGATCTGGACAGCGCGGTGTTTTCCGGTGCGAAGGTGCGGGAGTACGAGAGCGCTCTGCAGGCATTGCAGACCATGGGCGATGCACTGACCGGCAGCTTGCAGAAGCAGTGGGCCATGGAGCAGCGGCAGCGAGAGCAGATCATTCAGCTGTCCCACAAGCTGAAAACGCCGCTGACCATCATCGAGGGCAACGCGGAGCTGCTGGCAGAGGACGACGGCCTGACCGCAGAGCAGCGGGCGCAGGTGGAATCTATCTTGCAGGGCGCAGAGCAAACCCGCACCTATCTGGGCAGGATCCGTGCCGAGGTGCAGACGCCACTGAAATACAAAACGAAAAAGAATGATAAAACATGCCGAATCGTAGAAAACTGAACGGCAAACGGCAGCCCCGCCCGGAGACTGTTCCGGGCGGGGCTGCTTCGGGATTGCACGATGAGGCAGAATCTGGTATGATGGAAAAAAGCGGAAGAACCGCACGAAAAGGACGTCCCAAATCGTATTCCGAGTGAGGTGAGGAAGATGAAACTGCTTTTTAGACAGCGTGCATTCAGCTGGTTTGACAGCTACGACATCTACGACGAAAACGAAAACACCGTGTATGTGGTCAAGGGGCAGCTGTCCTGGGGGCACTGCCTGAAGATCTACGATCCGGAAGAACAGCAGGAGCTGGGCACCGTCAAGGAAGAGATCCTGACCTGGCTGCCCAAGTTTGAGCTGTACGAGGGCGAGACCTGCATCGGCACCCTGAAAAAGGAGCTGACCTTCTTCAAGCCGAAGTACAACATCGACTTCAACGGCTGGCATGTGGAGGGCGATGTGTTCGAGTGGGACTATACCATCACCGGCCCGGACGGCGGCACGGTGGCCGCCGTGTCTAAGGAACCGTTCCACTGGACGGACACCTACGTTCTGGACATCACCGACCCGCAGGATGCGCTTTATGTGCTGATGTTCGTGCTGGCCATCGATGCGGAAAAGTGCTCGCGGAACTGACCCGGATCAACGAAAAAAAGAGGAACGACAGCTGTCGTTCCTCTTTTTGTATAGCAGATTCTTTACTGGTTGTCGGCCACCATCATCTTGCTGGCCTTGTAGATGTCGCCGCAGCCCAGGGTGATGACAAGGTCACCCGGCTGTGCGTTCTGCTTGACCCAGTCGGCAGCGGCCTGCAGGCTGTCCACCAGCACGGAGCCGGGGATCTGGGCGGCCAGCTTGGCGCTGGTGATGGTGGGGTCGTTGGGCTCCCGGCTGCCCATGATGGGGGTCAGCACGGTGATGTCGGGGATCTTCAGCACGTCCACGAAGTCGTTGAACAGCATCTTGGTGCGGCTGTATGTAAACGGCTGGTGCACGGCGATCAGGCGCTTGTAGCCCATTTCCTTGGCGGTGTTCAGGGTAGCGCGCAGCTCGGTGGGATGGTGGGCGTAGTCGTCGATGACCAGTGCACCGTTGCACTCGCCGTACACCTCAAAGCGGCGGCCGGCACCCTTGAAGTTCAGGGCGGCCTCGGCGCACTGCTCCACGGTCAGGCCCACAAAACGGCACACAGCGCACATGGCCAGGGCGTTGTAGATGTTGTGGCGGCCCGGCACGGACAGGCGGATGTGGCCGGTGATCTTGCTCCACTCCTTGAGGTCGAACTCGAAGAAGCCAGGCTTATATTCCTGCACGTTGACAGCCTGATAGTCGCCGTCGTTCTCGATGCCGAAGGTCCGCACCCGGCGGTCCAGGGTGTACATAACATCCATGGTGTTCTTGTCATCGGCGTTGGCAAAGATCATGAACTGGGTCAGGAGGGCAAACCGCTTGAAGGCAAACTTCAGCTCGCCCATGCTGCCGTAGTAGTCCAGATGGTCGTTGTCGATGTTCAGCACCACCGACAGGTACGGGGTGAGCTTGAGGAAGGTCTCGGCGAACTCGCAGGACTCAATAACGATGTCGTCCCCCTTGCCGGCCTTGCCGTAGCCGTTGATCAGGGGCAGCTTGCCGCCGATGACGGCAGAGGGATCACGGCCGGCCAGCTCCAGCGCGGTGGTGATCATGGAAGTGGTAGTGGTCTTGCCGTGGGTGCCGGACACGCAGATGCTTTCCTTGTACAGACGGCTCACATAGCCCAGCAGCACGCTGCGCTCGATGGTGGGGATGCCGTAGGAGGAAGCGGCACACAGCTCCACATTGTCCTTGGAGATGGCTGCGGAATACACCACCATGTCCACACCGATGATGTTGTCGGCGCTGTGGCCCAGGCTGACCTTCACGCCCATCTCCCGTTCGTAGCGGATGATGCTGCCGTCCAGCACATCACTGCCGGAGATCTCGTAACCCTTGGCGGCCAGGATCTGGATCAGAGGATACATGCCGCTGCCGCCGCAGCCGATGAAGTGGATCTTTTTTACATTGTCCAGCAGATGCTGGTTGTAGTCGGTGTACATGAACATAGTAAGGAAACCTCCAATAAATAAACGGCCGCAGAGCAGACCGATCCCAAACCATTTGAATACATCTTATTATATAATTTTTGGCGAATAAAATAAACAGGTAAAGCCGAATTTTCGGAAAGAACTATAAATCCCTGTGCAGATTTGTGAGATGTGTACAAGAAACCCGAAGCACAGGGCGGCTTCATAAAAGATTTACATTTATCGGCGCAAGATACTTAACAACTTTGAACCGTTTGTGATACAATAAAACGGAACAGCTTTGAAAGGAACCGAACAAAAAGGAGAAAAGACGTGAAGATCAAGATCACCGCGGACAGCACCTGTGACCTGTCCGAAGAGCTTTTGAAGAAGTGGGACATCGCCCTGATGCCCATGCACATCCTGATGGGAGAGGACAGCTATCTGGACGGTGTGACCGTCCACCCGGCGGATGTGTTCGCTTATGTGAACCAGGGCGGCAAGATGCCCAAATCCGCCGCCGCCAATCTGGTGGAATATACGGAATTCTTTGCCCCGTTTGCCAAAGAGTACGATGCTGTGATCCATATTTCGGTCAGCAGCAAGCTGTCGTCCTGCTTCCAGAATGCACGGCTGGCCGCCGGCGAATTCGAGAATGTCTGCGTCGTGGACAGCCAGAACATCTGCACCGGGCAGGGCTATCTGGTTCTGAAGGCAGCAAAGTGGGCCGCCGACGGACTGACGGCCCGCGCCATCCAGATGAAGCTGCAGAGCCTTGCCAAGCGGGTGGAGCTGAGCTTCGTGCTGGACCGGTTGGACTTCATGGCCAAAAGCGGCCGCTGCTCCGGCGTGCTGGCCTTCGGGGCCAATCTGCTGGGCATCAAACCGGCACTGGAAGTAATCAACGGCGAGCTGAAAGTGGTCAAAAAATACCGCGGCAGCCTGCCCATCTGCGTGGGCAAGTACATCACCGACCGTCTGGCCGACCGGGATGACATCGAGGATGGGCTGGTGTTCATTTCCTCCTGCCAGCCGAAGCCCGGCTGCATGGAGGCCGTGAAAGCGGGCCTGAAGAAATACGGCCACTTCAAGGAATGCTGGGAAACAGACATCGGCACCACCATCGGCGGTTACTCCGGCCCCGGTACCATCGGCATCGTGTTTGCACGGAAAGAGAAGTAAAAACGGGAGGCTGTTGCGGGGCAACAGCCTCCCGTTTTTCTCACAGAGAACGCCGCTTTAAGATCTCATCCAGAATGGCGTCGGCTACGTCGGCCTTGCTCATCAGAGGCAGTTCCCGGGTGCCGTCCGGGGTGATGAAGGTGACCACGTTGGTGTCCACGCCAAAACCGGCCCCGGCCACCTTGAGGTTATTGGCCACCACCATGTCCAGATTCTTCTTTGCCAGCTTGGCGGAGGAGTTTTCCACAAGATCTTTCGTCTCCATGGAAAAACCACACAGGAACTGGTGGGTCTTTTGAGGGCCGATGGTGCCCAGAATGTCCGGCGTGCGCTCCACCGGGATGGACAGGTCACCGTCCTTTTTCTTGATCTTGTCGCTGGCCACGGTCACCGGGCGGTAGTCCGCCACGGCGGCGGCCATGATCAGCACATCGGTGGTGTCGAAGCGACCGGTGACGGCTTCATACAGATCCTGTGCGGTGGTCACCGGAACATCCGTGGTGAATTTGACCGGCGGCAGAGCGGTCTCGCCGTGGATGAGGGTCACGTCCGCGCCCCGCATGGCGGCGGCGCGGGCCAGTGCGTAGCCCATCTTGCCGGTGGAATGGTTGGTCAGGTAACGCACGGGGTCCAGTGCCTCCTGGGTTGGCCCGGCGGTCACGGTGACACGCACTCCGGCCAGGTCCTTGGGCCGGGCGATGGTGTGCAGGATGTACTCGATGAGCACATCTTCCTTCGGCAGACGGCCGCTGCCCACATCCTTGCAGGCCAGCACACCGCTCTCGGAGGGGATGACCGTGAAGCCATACCGCTCCAGCGTGGCGAGGTTGTCCTGCGTGATGGGGTTTTCCAACATGCCGGTGTTCATGGCGGGGGAGACCAGTTTGGGGCATTTGGCCGCCAGCACCACGGTGGTGAGCATATCGTCGGCGATGCCGTGGGCCATTTTGGCGATCACGTTGGCCGTGGCGGGGGCCACCAGGATCACGTCGGCCTTTTTGGCCAGCGAGATGTGGGTGACCTCGAATTTGAAGTCGCGGTCAAAGGTGTCCACCATGCACTTGTGACCGGTCAGGGTCTCAAAGGTGATGGGAGTGATGAATTGGGTGGCGTTTTTGGTCATGATGACCTCCACATCGGCCCCCAGCTTGCGCAGTGCGCTGGCCACATTGGCCATCTTATAGGCGGCAATGCCGCCGGTGACGCCCAGAAGGACGCATTTGCCCTTTAAATCCATGTATAGACCTCCTGCAAAAACAGACTGTTTCCACATTTCTTTCTATAGTATAATGCAAAAGTTCCGCCAGCACAACAAAATCTTTGCGCGGGCTTGTATCGCAGGGCAAAATGCGGTAAAATACAGCTTGACAAAGAATAGAGGAAGCCGCCGCTCAAGCGGAACGGACAACTTTCCGGCGTACCGGCCCGTTCCGCAGAAAAAAAGGAAAACTGAACTATGATCTTAGCCATTGATATAGGCAACACCACCGTCGCCCTGGGGGGCATTCGGGACGGACGTGTATGCTTTGTGGCGCGCATGGACACGGTGCGCACCCGCACGGCTGCAGAATATCGTGCCGAAATGGACAAAGTATTTGCGCACCGCCGCCACCCGGAGCGGCCCGTGCGGTTTGAGGGCGCTGTGCTCACCAGCGTGGTGCCCCAGATCACCGGGGCGCTGGCTGAGTGCGCCCGTTATTACACCGGCAAAAAGCCGGTCATCGTTTCGCCGGAGATCCGCACCGGCCTGACCATGGCCGTGGACGAGCCCCATGCCGTGGGCAAGGACCGGCTGGTGGATGCCGCTTACGCGGCGGCAAACTTCCCGCTGCCGGTGGTCACGGTGGATCTGGGCACCGCCACTACTTTTAATGTAGTGGACAAGGACCGGGTGTTCCGGGGCGGTGTGATCTGCCCGGGGCTTTCCACCGGGCTGCGGGCCCTGGGCGAACGCTGCGCCCAGCTGCCGCAGGTGCATCTGGGTTCGCCCAAGAGCGCCATCGGCACCAATACCGAAAAGTGTATGCTTTCCGGCTCGGTGATGGGTACGGCGGTGCTCATTGACGGCATGGTGCAGCGCATCGAGGAAGAACTGGGCCAGCCGGCCACGCTGGTGGTCACCGGCGGGTTGGCAAAATATGTTGCCCCGCTGTGCCGCCACCCGCTCACCTATGACCCGGAGCTGCTCATGAAGGGCTTGGCCTTGCTGTACCAGCTCAATGCACCCCAGCCCGCACCCCGCCACACTGCGGCGGGCGGCCGCAGGCCGGGCCAGCCGGGGCACCCCCACGCAAAACGTCCGTACCCCAAAAAGCGCACCCGCCGCGAGCCGGAAGCGCTGGTGGGCTGACTTACGATCAAGGATAGGATAGGGAGAACAACATGAAAGTGGGCATTCTTGGCACGGGCAAGATCGTGCAGGAATTTTTGCCGTGGCTCGTGGAACACGCGCCGTTTACGGTGCAGGCACTGTGCAGCACGCCCCGCAGCGCCGAAAAGGCACAGGAGCTGTGCCGACAGTATGGCGTGCCGCAGCACACCACCAACTATCTGGAGCTGCTGCAGTGGGTGGATGTGGTGTACATTGCCGTGCCCAACCTGCAGCACGTCCGTTTTGCGCGGGTGGCACTGGAGGCCGGGAAACATGTCATTGTAGAAAAGCCGCTGGCTCCCAGCGCGGCACAGACGGAAGAGCTGGTGGCACTGGCACGCCACAAAAAGGTGTTCCTGTTTGAGGCCGTCACCACCCAGTATCTGGAAAATTACGCCAAGATCCGGGAGCTGCTGCCCCGGGTGGGCACGGTCAGGCTGGTGCAGTGCAATTTCAGCCAGTATTCCAGCCGGTACGACGCCTTCTGCGCCGGAGAAACGCCCCCGGTGTTCGACCCGGCCTGTGCGGGCGGTGCCCTGATGGATCTGGGCGTGTACAACGTCAGCTACATCGTGGGCCTGTTCGGCGAGCCGAATCAGGTGCACTACACCGCCAACGTGGAGCGCGGCATCGACACCAGCGGCATCCTGACCATGGACTACACCGGCTTCAAGGCCGTGAGCATGGCTGCCAAGGACTGCGCCGCCCCGGCCCGGTGCATCATTCAGGGCACGAAGGGCTACATCCAGCAGAAATCCACCGCCAACTGCTGCGGCGGCATCACCTTCCACCCCAACGAGGGCAAGGAAGAGCACTACAACCTGAATGGGGGCCGCCCCCGGGAGGCCGCAGAGTTCGAGACGTTTGCCCGGGCGATGGAAAGCGGCGACCAGGAGCTGTGCACCCGCATGCAGGACACCTCCATTGCGGTGAGCCGGGTGCTCACGGTGGCACGCCGGTCGGCCGGCATCCGCTTCCCCGGCGAACGATAACGACATTCCCTCTTTGGAACACGCCCTGACACAACGCGCTCTAAGAGAACAATAAGAATATCCACAACAAAACCCGCACAGAGCGGGCAGGTTTGCGCCGTATCCGACGCTAAGGGCGGAACGGCAGCAGGAGGACAATTGAATATGAAAAACATGAATACCCGTACGCTGACCCGTGTGGCCCTTCTGGTGGCCATCGAGCTGGTCATGAAAGCTGTTGGCCTGGGCAGTGTGCCCATGGGCCCGCTGTACATGAGCTTTCTGACCCTTCCCATCGCCGTGGGTGCCATCACCATGGGCCCTGCCGTGGGTGCCATCCTGGGCGGCGTTTTTGGCGCAGTGAGCTTCTATGACGCCATCACCGGTGCATCTGCCATGACCGGTGCCCTGTTCCAGGTCAGCCCGCTGAACACCTTTATCCTGTGCGTGGGCATGCGTGTGCTCATGGGCCTGTGCGTGGGCCTGATCTTCAACGGCCTGAAGAAGCTGGACAGATCCCGTACCTGGAGCTACATCGTCAGCGCCATGTGTGCCCCGGCCCTCAACACCCTGTTCTTCATGGGCTACATCGTGCTGGCCTTCTACGGCTGCGACTATGTGCAGAATCTGGTGTCGGTCAAGGGCGCAGCCAACCCCTTCATGTTCGTGGTGCTCCTGGTGGGCGTCCAGGGCGTGGCGGAGTTCCTGGTGTCCGGCATCCTGGGCGGCATCGTGGCCCGTGCTGTGGCAAAGTATCTGAAGTAAAAAGGACGTGCGGCAGTCAGGGCGGCGCATCCGAAAAACGAATAGAGCTTGAAAGGGACTGCTGTGCAAAGGATGCACGGCGGTCCCTTTTTTGCTGCCCGGCACGGCCCCACCCGTGAAAAGGCAAGCTCCGGCAGGCTGCGGACTGCCGGAGCTTGCAATGATAAAATATTTTTCCGCTGTTTATGCCCAGAGCGTGAGCGGAGGGCATTTCAAATCGTTCAGTCACCATAAAGAGCACAATGGCATAGGATGGCGCACAACACAGCGGGGGAGGAACGGCGGCATGGAGGGCAGAAAACGGATCGCGGTGGTGGGCAGTGATGCCCGGCAGGCGGCAGCAGGCCGCGCGCTGGCCCGGGCAGGCTATGCGGTGGCCGGGGCCGAGCAGGTGGCGCGGGCAGACGTGATCCTGCTTCCGCTGCCGCTGGATGAGAGCCGCACCCCTCTGGCACAGCTGCTGCGGGCGGCCAAACCGGGGGCTTTTGCGCTGGGCGGGCGGCTGTCGGCGCAGGCGGTGGAAATCGCCCGGCAGGCCGGGGTGGAACTGGCAGACTACTTTGCCCGGCCGGAACTGGCCGTGTACAACGCCATCCCCACGGCAGAGGGCTGCATCGGCATCCTGCTGCAGCAGCGCACCCGCACCCTGTGGGGTGCGGAGGTGCTGGTGCTGGGGTTCGGGCCGGTGGGGCAGGCACTGGCCGTGCGGCTGTCGGCGCTGGGGGCCGGGGTGACCGTTTGCGCCCGACGGCCGGAGCAGCGTGCTCTGGCCGAGAGCCTTGGCCTGCGGGCTGCCCCGCTGACGGCTCTGGCCGGGCTGGCCCCGGCCTTTGACACGGTGGTGAACACCATCCCGGCCCCGGTGCTGGGGGACGGGGTGCTGGCCCGGCTGCGGTCCGGCAGCCTGATCGTGGATCTGGCCTCAAAACCCGGCGGCACCGACTTTGCCGCCGCGGCCCGGCGGGGACACCGGGCCATCCATGCCCTCAGCCTGCCGGCCGCCTGCGCGCCGGAGACGGCGGGCGAGGCGGTGGCGCGTACGGTGCAGACCATGCTGCAGGAGCGGGAGGGGAGGACACGATGATCACACAGAACCGAGGAACGATCGCATTTGCGGTGTGTGGCAGCTTCTGTACACTGGAAGCAGCGCTGCAGTCTGCCCGCGCTCTGACAGCGCAGGGCTGGCAGCTGCTGCCGGTGATGAGTTTTGCCGCCCGGCAGGACACCCGCTTTGGCACGGGAAATTACTGGAAGGAGCAGCTGGAAGCCGCCGCCGGGCACCCGGTACTGGACACGCTGCAGGCGGTGGAGCCGCTTGGCCCCCGCAAAATGGCGCAGGCACTGGTGGTAGCCCCCTGCACCGGGGCCACGCTTTCCCGGCTGGCGGCGGGCCTGTCCGACACGCCGGTGACGCTGGCGGCCAAGAGCCTGCTGCGGGTGGGCTGCCCGGTGGTGCTGGCCGTGTCCACCAACGACGGGCTGGGTGCTTCCGGCGAGAACATCGCCCGGCTGTTCCAGCGCAAGCACTACTATTTTGTGCCCTACGGGCAGGATGACCCCGCCGCCAAGCCCCAGAGCCTGAAGGCGGACTTTGCCCGGCTGCCTGCCGCGCTGGAAGCCGCCCTGCACGGCGAACAGCTGCAGCCGGTGCTGCTGGGGCAAAGGGAACGTGCAATGGCTTTTCAGCCGGGGCAAAATGTGGTATACTAAAACCGATGTCCTGCCGGTGCGGCACGACGGGCAGCCAAACTTCCGGACGGAGAAAACCAGATGAAAAAACTGACCACGGCACTCTGTGCAGTGCTGCTTATGATCCTTGTGCTGATGCCTGGCGCGGCTGCGGCCGGTCCGGCACTCAGCGCTACCCGCGCGTACTGCATCATCGACGCGGACACCGGCCTTGTGCTGGCCCAGCAGAACATGAACGAAGAACTGCATCCGGCCTCCATCACCAAGGTGATGACCCTGGCCCTTGCCTGCGAAAAGGCGCAGGGCAGCTGGGATGGCGTGAAGCTCACCGTGAGCCACGAGGATGTCCATTCGCTGGCCGGCACCGATTCCAGCCACATCGCCCTGCAGGAGGGCGAAGAGGTGCCGCTGACCGATGCACTGTATGCCACCCAGATGGCCAGTGCCAACGACGGCGCCAACCTGCTGGCGGAGTATTTCGGCGGCGGGACCATCGCCGACGGCGTGGCAAAGATGAATGCACAGGTCCGGGAGCTGGGCCTTGCCCACACCCACTTTGCAAACCCTCACGGCATCAGCGGCGACGACCACTATACCAGCTGCTACGACATGGCGCAGATCCTGCGCTGGGCACTGCAGCAGCCGGGGTTTGAAACGGTGTTCACCCGCAACGAGATGTACACCATGCAGCCCACCAACCTCCAGCCTGTGACCCGCTACTTTTCCCAGCAGGACAAGATGCGCATCGGTTCCAGCCGATACCACATCGACGGGATTCTGGGCTCCAAGCTGGGGTATACCAATACCGCACGGTACAGCTATGCCTGCCTTGCGGAGCAGAACGGCGTGCGCCTCATCTGCGTGACCATGCAGAGCGAGCTGAGCACCGACAAGTACAGCGATGTGCGCACCCTGCTGGACGATGCCTTTGCCACCTTTACCGGTTACACGGAGCTGTCCGGCGGCAGCGTGACGGCACAGCTTCCGGTGGCGGGCGGCGGTAGCACGCTGGGCACGGTCACGGTGGCCGACCCCGGCACGAAGCTGCTGCTGGCCGACGGCCTGACCGCAAAGGACGTGGAGGTGTCACTGGAACTGCCGGAGCAGTACCTGCTGGGCGATGACCCGGCGGTGTACGCGGTGTACACCATCCGGGGCGGTACAAAGCAGGAGAGCACCAGCGTGAAGGTTCCGGCAAAGATCTCCGGCATGGCCGACCTGCTGGCTCAGAGCACCGGGGCACGGCTGGCTTCCTCCGGGGACGTGGCTCCCGGCCGCAGTGCCTGGATGCTGGCCGGCATCTCCCTGGGCTGCACGGCCGCCGCGGCCGTGGTCACCGTGCTGGTGATGCGGCTGGTGAACCGCATCCGGCGCAAAAAACGCCGCCGCTCCCGCCCGGGGCCGCGGCACGGCAACTAAGCGCAAAAGCCTGCCCGACCGCAGACTTTTCCAGATAAAAATCATGCTTCATCAAAAAAAGAGAGGTACAAGAATATGGGTAAGTTTACTTTCACACAGACCGAGATCCCCGGCGTGGTGGTCATTGAGCCGCAGGTGTTTGGCGATGACCGCGGCTACTTCATGGAGACCTACCAGAAGGACCAGTTTGCCGAGGCCGGCATCGACAAGGAGTTCGTGCAGGACAACCAGAGCCGTTCCACCCGGGGCGTGCTGCGCGGCCTCCACTTCCAGAAGAACCACACCCAGGGCAAGCTGGTGCGCGTGACCAAGGGCGAAGTGTACGACGTGGCCGTGGACTGCCGCCCCCACAGCGCCACCTTTGGCAAGTGGGTGGGCGTGACCCTGTCCGAGGACAATAAGAAGATGTTCTATATCCCGGAGGGCTTTGCCCACGGTTTCCTGGTGCTGAGCGATGTGGCAGAATTCTGCTATAAGTGCACCGATGTGTACGACCCCACCAGCGAGGGCGGCATCCCCTACGACGACCCCACCGTGAACGTGCAGTGGCCGGACTGCGGCTGCGAGCACAAGACCAGCGCAAAGGACAAGCTGCACGAGCCCTTTGCCGCCCAGAAGTTTGAATTCTTTGAAAAGTGGTGATCGCCCGTGGCAAAATGGAAGGCAATGTGGAACGGCTTCTGGCGCTACCGCTATCTGCTGTGGAACCTGGTCAGCCGTGACTTCAAGCTCAAATACCGCCGCAGTGTTCTGGGCGTAGTGTGGAGCGTGCTCAACCCGCTGCTGATGTGTCTGGTGTACTGGGCCGTGTTCAGCAGCCTGATGGACATGCGCGGCAGCGGCATCGACAACTTTGCCGTCTTTCTGATGTGCGGCCAGCTGTTGTTCAACTTCTTCAACGAGGCCACCTCCACCAGCATGAGCAGCGTGCTCAGCGCGGCCCCGCTGCTCAAAAAAGTGTATATCCCCAAGTATATCTTCCCGCTGGAAAAGTGCTGCTTTGCCATGGTGAACTGCGTGTTCAGCTTTGTGGCCCTGCTGCTGGTCATGATCTTTACCGGCGCACCCTTCCACCTCACCCTGATCGAGGCAGTGTACCCGCTGGTGACCCTGTTCTTCTTCAGCCTGGGCGTGGGTCTGTTTCTGGCGGCGGCCACGGTGTTCTTCCGGGACATCATGCACATCTGGAGCGTGTTCATCACGGCGCTGCTGTATTTCTCCGCCATCTTCTACGACCCCACCCAGATGACCTTTTCCATCGGCGGCTTCAACATGCAGCAGATCATCAAGCTGAACCCCATGTACTGGTACATCACGGGCTTCCGCCGTACCGTGATGTGGGGCATTCCGCTGGACTTCAACATGTTTGCGGTGTGCGGCATCTGTGCCCTCGTCTCCATGTGGGTGGGCGTGAGCGTGTTCCGCAAAACGCAGGACCGCTTTGTGCTGCATATTTAAGGAGGAAGAACAATGGAACCGATCATCAAAGTAGACAATGTTTCCATGTGCTTCAACCTCTCCAAGGAAAAGCATGAGAGCCTGAAGGAATATTTTCTGGCCATGGTGCAGGGCCGGCTGCAGTACGACGAATTCTACGCCCTCAAGGACGTGAGCCTGGACATCATGCCCGGTGACTTTTACGGCCTTGTGGGCCTGAACGGTTCGGGCAAGTCCACCCTGCTCAAGACCATTGCGGGCGTGTACAAGCCCAGCAAGGGCAAGGTGACCGTCAACGGCACCATCGCGCCCCTCATCGAGCTGGGCGCGGGTTTTGATATGGACCTGACCGCCCGGGAGAACATCTACCTCAACGGCACGGTGCTGGGCTTCTCGCCCAAGTATCTGGACGAAAAGTTTGACGAGATCGTGGAGTTCAGCGAGCTGCAGAATTTCCTCGATGTGCCGCTGAAGAACTACTCCTCCGGCATGGTGGCCCGCATCGGCTTTGCCATTGCCACCATCACCAAGCCCGATATCCTCATCGCAGACGAGGTGCTGTCGGTGGGCGATTTCCTGTTCCAGCAGAAATGCGAAAAGCGCATGAAGGAGCTGATGGCGGGCGGCACCACGGTCATTCTGGTGTCCCACTCCATTGAGCAGATCGAGCGCATGTGCAGCAAGGTGGCATGGCTGAGCCACGGTCACCTGAAGATGAACGGCGATACCGAGACAGTCTGTGCGGCCTATAAGGCCACCCAGCGCGGCGAGGCATGAGTATGAACCTGCGACTGAAACGTGCCAGAGAGCTGGCAGGATATGCCGTGCAGCTGACCAAGGACGAGGGCCTGCCTACCATGCTCAAGCGGGGCGCGGGCTTTGTCAAACGCCGCTGTTTTGGCAAAAAGGCACGCTACCTGCCTGCAAAAAAGGTGCTGGAAGCCCAGCGCGCAGAGATGGCCGGAAAAACGGCGGCAGACTGCGGCCTGCCCACCATTTCCATCCTGACCCCGCTGTATAATACTCCGGAAAAATACCTGCGGGAATTTCTGGATTCCTTCGTAGGGCAGACCGCCCCCAACGGGCAGCTCTGCCTGGCCGATGCTTCGGACGCGCAGCACGGTGATGTGCAGCGCATCGTGGAGGAATATCAGGCAAAGAATCAACGAATCGTATACAAAAAGATCGAGAATAAGGGCATTGCGGCCAACACCAACGCCGCTGCGCAGCTGGCGACAGGGGAGTATCTGGCGCTGGCCGACCACGACGACATTCTGGCACCCCATGCCCTGTACACCATGGGCAAGGCAGTTTTGCAGCTGCGTCAGCGTGGCGAGCCGGACAGCTTTTTGTACAGCGACGAAGCCCTGTTCAGCAAGAGCATCCGGCGGCCCATCGCGGCCCACTTCAAGCCGGACTATGCGCCGGATTACCTGCTGTGCTGCAACTACATCTGCCATCTGGCCGTGTTCAAAAAGGCACTGTGGGATGCTGTGGGCGGCGAACGCCCGGAGTGCGATGGCAGCCAGGACCACGACCTGTTCCTGCGGCTGCTGGGGCGCACCGGCGGTGCGGCCCATGTGCCGCAGGTGCTGTACTACTGGCGGGTGCACGCGGGGTCTACCTCCGGCGGTACGGAGGCCAAGCCCTATGTGGCGGCGGCGGCCAAAAAGGCGCTGGCAGATCATCTGGCCCGCACCGGCCGCACCGGTACCGTGGAGGATGGGCTGTTTCCCAGCACTTATCGGGTGAAGTGGGACATCGTGGGCGACCCGAAGGTGAGCATCCTGATCCCCAACAAGGACCACATTGACGATCTGGAAAAGTGCCTGCACAGCCTCTGGGCTAAGACCAGCTGGGACAACTTTGAGGTCATTGTCATTGAGAACAACTCCACCGACCCGGAAACGTTTGCCTACTATCAGAAAGCACAGCAGTGCTACGATGGCTTGCGGGTGGTCACCTACCCGAAAAAAGGCTTCAACTTTTCCGGCATCAACAACTTTGGCCGCAAATACGCCACCGGCGACTATCTGCTGCTGCTGAACAACGACGTGGAGGTGCGCAACGCCGACTGGCTCACTGAGCTGCTGCGGCAGTGCGCCCACCCCGGCGGAGCGGCCATCTGCGGTGCAGAGCTGTTCTACCCGGACGAGACGCTGCAGCATGCGGGCGTCATCACGGGGTTGGGCGGCTACGCGGGCCACAGCCACAAGTACAAAAAGGCCGGCGGCAGCGGCTACATGTTCCGTGCCGCCACCGTGCAGGATCTTTCGGCGGTGACCGGTGCCTGCCTGCTGGTGAAAACCAGTGTGTGGGATGAGATGGGCGGTCTGGACGAGGCCTTTGCGGTGGCCTTCAACGACGTGGACTTCTGTCTGCGGGTGCGGGAGGCCGGGTATCGCATCGTCTGGACACCCTATGCACAGCTGACCCACTACGAGAGCAAGAGCCGCGGCGGCGACGAGAAGGACCCGGTGAAGGCCCGGCGTTTTGCATCGGAGCAGCAGCGCTTGTATGACGTGCACGGGAAGGCCAACATTCTGGATGACCCTTATTACAACCCCAACCTGACCCGCGACCGGGAGGATTTTTCCGAGAGCAACGACCTGCGCAGCCTGAAAGAGGGCCGCGTGAGCGTGCGGTGGAGGTAAACCATGAACATCAAGGGACATTTTGAGACCATTACCCGGCACAAGCTGCTGGTGATGAAGTACTGCTTTGCCTGCGGGCTCTACGAGCAGGGCCTTGCCCATGACCTGAGCAAGTACAGCCCCACCGAGTTCATCCCGGGCTGCATCTACTATCAGGGCGACCACAGCCCCAACGAAGCCGAGCGCGCAGACCGGGGCTATTCGTCTGCATGGCTGCACCACAAGGGCCGCAACAAGCACCATCTGGAATACTGGATCGACTATGCCAGCAACAAGACCGGGCTGGGCGGCATGAAGATGCCCCTGCGCTACGTCTGTGAGATGGTGTGCGACCGGGTGGCGGCCAGCCGGATCTATCTGGGCGACAAGTACACCGATGCCTCCCCGTGGGAATACTACGAGCGCAGCAAGAACCACTACCTGATGCACCCGGAGACCCGCGCCCTGCTGGAAAAGTTGCTGAAGATGGTGCGCGACCTCGGGCAGGACCGCACCTTTGCGTACATGAAGTTCCTGCTGGGCTGCCAGAAGGATTACTGAGCGTCATATCTGAATAAAAAATACCGCCGATGGTTCCATCGGCGGTATTTTTTATTTGGGATGCTCCGCAGAAAACACAAAACCCCCCGCCCGGGCGGCACAGGCCGTTCAGGCTGGGGGGACAAGCGTGCGGGTCTACAGCACGCAGTTACTCTTCGTTGTCGTAGATGTGGATATAGCGCGGGGCGTTTTTGTCCTGCCACAGCAGCAGGGCGGCGGTGAGCGCCACAGCGAGGGTGGTAAACACGGCAAGCAGAGCCTTGAGAACTTTCATGGTCAGGAACCTCCTTGGTCGATCTTGTGCGGAGCACAGCAAGTGCTCCACCGGATAAGCAATTCTAGTATAGCATAATCCGCAGGGAAAGGCAAACGGCAGTACAAAGGAAAAAATACGGTGGTTAGAAAAAACTAACCACAAAAAAAGAGCAAGAAAGTTCAGGAAATCACATCATTTTTGCGGGGTTGTCGTTGACTTCCGACGCCAAAATGATACAATGGGTATGTTAAGCAGCTGCTGTCCCTGTACCAGTGCGCCTGCATGGGCGTGGGGGCGGCAATTCAAGCAGAATGGGGGATTTAATTCCATGTTGAACAAGCTGAAACGTGCGGCGCTTGGCGCGCATACGCCGCATGACAAAGCAACTGCTGCAAGCAAACCTGTTCCGATGCCTCTGCCCGCGCAGGTACGCATCCTGATGAGCCAGCACATTGGCGCACCCGCCAAGGCTCTGGTCAAAAAGGGCGATGAAGTGTTCGTCGGCACCAAGATCGGTGAGGCGGGCGGCTTTGTTTCTGCCAACATCCACTCCAGTGTTTCCGGCACCGTGGCCGCGGTGGAGCCTTTCCGTCTGTCCAATGGCCGCACCTGTGATTCTGTGGTCATCAAGACCGATGGCAAGCAGACCGTTGACCCGGCCGTCCAGCCGCCGGTGGTGACCGATAAGGCCAGCTTTATGGCAGCCGTGCGCGAGTGCGGCCTGGTAGGTCTGGGCGGCGCAGGCTTCCCGACCGACGTCAAGCTGCAGCCCAAGCAGCAGGTGGATACCCTGCTGATCAACGCTTCCGAGTGTGAAGTGTGGCTGACCAGCGACACGCAGGAGATGCTGAACTGCAGCGATGACATCATCCGCGGCATCAAGGCCGTGCTGCAGTACACCGGCATCCCGAAGTGCATCATCGGCATTGAGAACAACAAGCCTGAGTGCATCGACCTGCTGTGCAAAAAGACCCAGGGCGACAGCACCATTGAGGTCAAGCCCCTGCCCAGTGTCTACGGCACCGGCGCAGAGCTGATCCTCATTGAAAAGTGCCTGGGCCGCGAAGTGCCCCACGGCGGTCTGCCCGCCGACGCCGGCGCCATCGTGATGAACGTGACCAGTGTGTCCACCCTGGGCAAGTATCTGGCCACCGGCATGCCGGTGGTGGAGCGTACCATCACCGTGGACGGCGACGCCTGCGCAAAGCCCCAGAACGTTGTGGTGCCTGTGGGCACTTCCTATCAGGACATCATCGACTTTGCCGGTGTCAAGGGCAACCTGGGCAAGGTGGTGGCCGGCGGTGCCATGATGGGCCCCGCTGTGGAGAACCTGAGCTACCCCACCACCAAGACGACCTCCGGTCTGATCCTGCTGAGCGAGGCTGCTGCCCAGCCCGCTCCGGTCAATCCCTGCATCCGCTGCGGCCGCTGCGTGGAGTACTGCCCCATGGGCCTGGAGCCCGTGGAGGTGAACCAGGCTTATGCTGCCCGTGACGTGCAGGAGCTGGGCAAGCTGCATGCAGACTACTGCTTCAACTGCGGCAGCTGCTCCTTCGTCTGCCCGGCCAAGCGCCCGGTGACCCAGATGATGAGCCTGGCAAAGGCATTCTACCTTGGTGAAATCAAAAAAGGAGGCAATAAGTAATGGATACGAAGCTTATTGTTTCGGCTTCCCCGCATGTGCGCAGCGAAGAGACCACGCAGAGCCTGATGGCCAACGTGATCGTGGCCCTGTGCCCCTGCGTGGTGGCCTCTGCCATCATTTTTGGCGTGCGTGCGCTGCTGGTCACGGCAGTGTCCGTCATTGCCAGCGTGGCCTTTGAGTGGCTGTACTGCAAGCTGCTCAAGAAGCCCAACCCCATCAGCGATCTGTCCGCTGTGGTCACCGGCATCATCCTGGCCATGAACGTGCCCGTGGGCATGCCCATCGGCCAGCTGATCATCGGCGATCTGGTGGCCATCGTCATCGTCAAGCAGCTGTTCGGCGGCATCGGCATGAACTTTGCCAACCCCGCTCTGGTGGGCCGCATCGTGCTGTTCGTCAGCTTTGCAAGCTCCATGAACAACTGGGTGTTCCCGGATGCAGCGGTGGACCAGCTGTCCAGCGCTACCCCGCTGGCTGTGGCCGACAAGTCCAAGCTGAGCCTGCTGGATCTGTTCATGGGCATCCATGGCGGTGTGCTGGGTGAGACCTGCGCTCTGGCCATCGTGCTGGGCCTTGTCTACCTGGTGGCCACCAAGACCATCAGCATCGCCATCCCTGCTTCTTATGTGGGCAGCGTGTTCGTGTTCTACCTGATTGCTACCCGCGATCTGCACGCTGCGCTGGCAGCCGTGCTGAGCGGCGGCCTGCTGTTCGGTGCTGTGTTCATGGCCACCGACTACGTCACCAGCCCCTTCACCCTGAAGGGCAAACTGGTGTACGGTGTGGCACTGGGCATCGTGACCTTTGCCATCCGTTACTGGGGCAGCTACACCGAGGGCGTGTCCTTCGCACTGCTGTTCATGAACCTGTGGGTCCCGTACATCAATGACCTGACCCGTCAGACCCCGTATGGCTACGTCAAGCCTGCGAAGAAAGCGAAGGAGGGTGCTGACAAATGAGTAAGACCTCGAATTCCAACTGGGAGACTACCGTCAAGCCCATCGTCGTGCTGAGCGTGATCTCTCTGGTCGTCAGCCTGCTGCTGGCTCTGGTGAACTCCATGACCGCCCCGGTCATTGCCGAGAACACCAAGCGCACCACGCTGGCTGCTTACGTCGGCGTGCTGCCCTCTGTCTCGGACGCTACTGAGCTGGAGGAAGTGACCGACTACACCACCGCCAATGTCACCGGTGTGGTCAAGGCTCCGGACGGCAGCCTGGCCATCAAGGCCGAGGAGTCCGGCTTTGACGGCGGCATCGTCACCGTCATCGTCGGCATGGATGCCAACGGCACCGAGACCGGCATTTGGGTGGACGCTTCTACCCAGACCAAGGGCATCGGCAGCGGCGTTGCCGATGAAGATTTCCTGAAGCAGTTTGACGGCCTGGATTGCACCCAGAACGTTGTGATGGGTGAGAACGGCGTGGACGGCAAGACCGGCGCAACCTTCTCCTCCAAGGCTCTGTTTGCCGCCATCAACGACTGCGTCAACTGCTACAACGAGCTGGCATAAAGGAGGTTGGTAAGAAATGGCACAAGAAAAGAAGTCCAAGGTAAGCATCCTTACCAACGGCATCATCAAAGAGAACCCCGTTCTGCGTCTGGTTCTGGGTACCTGCTCCACGCTGGCTGTCACCACCGCCGTGTCCAGTGCTCTGGGCATGGGCGCTGCGTTCACCTTCGTGCTGGTGTGCGCCAACATCATGATCTCCCTGCTGCGCAAGGTGATCCCCGGCAAGGTACATCTGCCCTGCTACATCGTCATCATTGCAGGCTTCGTGACCATCGTGCAGATGTTCATGCAGGCCTACATGGAGAGCCTGTACAACGCACTGGGCGTGTTCCTGCCCCTGATCGTTGTCAACTGCATCATTCTGGGCCGTGCCGAGATGTTCGCCTGCAAGAACAGCGTGGTGGACAGTGCACTGGACGGCATCGGCATGGGCATCGGCTACACCCTGACCGTTGTGCTGATGGCTACCATCCGTGAGATCCTGGGCAGCGGCACCTGGCTGGGCTTCAAGATCCTGCCGGACAGCGTTGCCAAGATCGGCATCATGACCCAGGCTCCCGGCGCATTCTTCTGCTTCGGCCTGCTGATGGCCGGCTGTGTGTGGCTGGAAGGCAAGCTGGACGCCCGCATCGAGCGCAAGAGCTGCTGTGACATTGACAACCTGAAGAAGGAGGCGGAATAAGATGCTCGTCAAACTCGCTGCTATCTTCTTCAGCATGATCCTTGTCAACAACTACGTGCTGGTGAAGTTCTATGGTATCTGCCCGTTCCTGGGCGTTTCCAAAAAGCTGGACTCCTCCGTTGGTATGTCCGGCGCTGTTATCTTCGTCATGTTCATGGCTACGGCTGTGACCTTCCCCATCCAGATCTTCATTCTGGATCCGGCTGAGCTGGGCTACCTGCAGACCATCGTGTTCATTCTGGTCATCGCCGTGCTGGTGCAGTTCATCGAGATCTTCCTCAAGAAGTATGTCGTTGCCCTGTACAACTCGCTGGGCGTTTACCTGCCCCTGATCACCACCAACTGCTGCGTGCTGGCCGTGACCATCCTGGTCGTGGATGACTACGGTGCAGATGTGGCAGCTCTGGGCTTTGGCGCTGCCTACATTGAGGCTCTGGTCTGCTCCATCGGCGCAGGCGTCGGCTTCATGCTGGCCATGGTCATGTTCAGCGGTGTGCGCAAGCGCGTGGAAGCCTGCGATCCCCCGGAACCCTTTAAGGGCCTGCCCATCACCCTGATCGCAGCAGCAATCACCAGCCTGTCCTTCATGGGCTTCGGCGGCATCGTCGAAAACCTGTTCAATGTCACGCTGTAAGGGAGGAACAGGAAAATGAGTATTGTATCTGCTGTTGTTCTGTGTACCCTCGTGGGCGCAGTCGGTGCCATCATCCTGGTGGCAGCGTCCAAGTTCATGGCGGTCGAGGAAGACCCCCGCATTGAGGAAGTTGCCGGCTGCCTGGCCGGTGCAAACTGCGGCGGCTGCGGCTACGCAGGCTGCGCCGACTACGCAAAGGCCGTTGTCATGGACGGCGTCCCCTGCGACAAGTGCGCACCCGGCGGCCCCAAGGCTGCTGCCGCCATCGCCAAGATCATGGGCGGCGAGGCAAGCGCTGTGGAAAAGAAGGCTGTGGTCCAGTGCCAGGGCAATACCGAGCACTGCAAGCCCAGCTATGACTACAAGGGCATCCAGACCTGTGCCGCTGCTGCGGCCCTGTACGGCGGCCCCAAGACCTGCTCCTTCGCCTGCATCGGCCTGGGCGACTGCACCAAGGTGTGCAAGTTCGACGCCATCCACATCGTGGACGGTGTGGCCAAGGTGGATAAGGACAAGTGCACCGGCTGTGGTGCCTGCGCCAACACCTGCCCCAAGAAGGTCATCATGATCGACGCTGCCGGCCCGCGCAAGCCCGTTGTCATGTGCTCCAACAAGGACAAGGGCGCTGTGGCCAACAAGGTCTGCACCACCTCCTGCATTGCCTGCGGCATGTGCGAGCGCACCTGTAAGTTCGACGCCATCCATGTGGTGGATGGTGTGGCCCGTGTGGACTATGACAAGTGCAAGGGCTGCGGCATGTGCGCCCAGAAGTGCCCGAAGAAGATCATCCTCTTCCCGCTGAAGGACGATCCGTATCCCCCGAAGCCCGTGGTGAAGCCTGCTGCCCCGGCAGCGGCCAAGCCCGCCGCTCCTGCCGCTCCCGCTGAAAAGCCCGAGACCAAGGCAGAGTAAAAATCGCATCAAGCAAACCTTGAAAGAAGGGATGGACGATTGTCCATCCCTTCTTTTTGCGCTTTTGGGGTAAAATCCGGTTGCGCTGGGGCAGAATTGTGGTTTAAGGGAGAAAAAGACCCTTGCGGGAGAAATCGAGGAACATCATGGAACAACAGAGCACACGTCTGCGCAATGCGGGCTTTGCGACCTTCTTTTTCAGCGGCATCTGCTCCATCAGTACTTTTCGATTCCTCTGGCCTTTGCGCTGAACTCGCACCCGCAGTAATCCTGCCGGTACAGGCCATATTCCTCCGAAAGCTGCAGACTGCGCAGATAGCCGTTGTGCTTTTTGAAGTCCGAGGGCAGGTGCTTCACGCCGAACTCCGCTTCCAGCTCCTGCCCGATGGCGTTGATGCGTTTGGCGTCCTTGTGGGGGCTGATGGACAGGGTGGTGGTGAACCAGTCGAAGCCGTGCTCGGCGGCGTATTGTGCCGCCCGGCGCATCCGCAGCCGGTAGCAGACCGTGCAGCGGCCGCCGCGCTCCGGCTCGGCTTCCAGCCCCTGCACGGCAGAGTAGAACTCCTGCGGGTCGTAGATGTCCTCCACCACGGTCACCCCCAGCGGGTGGGCGGCGGCCACAAACTTTTTCAGCTCCTCGCCCCGGCGGTGGTATTCCTCTGCCGGCCAGGTGTTGGGGTTGTAGTACAGCACCGTGATGTCAAAATATTGGCACAGCTGCTCCAGCACCGCGCTGGAGCAGGGGCCGCAGCAGGCGTGCAGCAGCAGCCGGGGCCGGGCGTCGCCCAGAGTTTTCAACACGGCGTCCATCTGCTGTGCAAAATTCAATTGAGTTGCCATTGCTATCATCCTCTGTTATAATGTTTCTGCTGACATTATAGCATATTTTGCGCTGAAATACAGGAGGTTCCCCATGACTCAGGAAAAGATCGCCCGCATCAACGAGCTGGCGCACAAGAGCAAGACCACCGGCCTGACCAATGCCGAAAAGGCCGAGCAGCAGACCCTGCGGCAGGAGTATCTGGCCGATGTCAAGGCCAGCCTGCGCGCCCAGCTGGACCGCACGTCCATCCAGGAGCCGGACGGCACCATCCACAAGGTGACCCGCCGCACGGACGCAAAAAAGCCCCGCAGCTGAGCGGACCGCTTCCGGACCCGAATTTTGGAGGAAAATGCAGCCGAAAGGTGCGCTTTCCTCTTTTTTTGCGCGGCAGACTGTGTTATACTATACTAGCATTGGTGCGTGCTGAATGCGCGCGCCGTCGTATTTTCCCAAGGTGGCGTATCCCGGGCAAGGTGCACGGAAAAGGCTGTCTTTTGAAAAAATGATAAAGAGGTCATTTATTATGCTTACTGCAATTACGGGTATCAACTGGGGCGATGAGGGCAAGGGCCGCATGGTCGACCTGATCAGCCAGGAGTATGACATCGTCGCACGTTATCAGGGCGGCAACAACGCTGGCCATACGGTCAAGAACGAGCGCGGCAAGTTCGTGCTGAACCTGCTGCCCTCCGGCATCCTGCGCCCGAACGTCGTCTGCGTCATGGGCAACGGTATGGTCATCGACCCGCATCATCTGGACGGCGAGATCAACAAGCTGCGCGAGCAGGGCATTGACATCAGCCCCGCCAACCTGAAGATCTCCGACCGTGCAACCATCACCATGCCCTATCATGTGGCAGAGGACGGCCTGGAAGAAGCCCGTCTGGCCAAGACCGGCGCACAGTTTGGCTCCACCAAGCGCGGCATCGCCTACGCTTACGGCGACAAGTACATGAAAAAGACCCTGCGCATGGGCGACCTGCTGCACCTGGACGACGCTGTGAAGAAGCGCCTGATCACCATGGTGGACGCCAAGAACCTGGTGATGGAGGGCAGCTACAACGCCGACCCCATCAGCGTGGACGAGATGTGGGCATGGCTGGAGAAGTATGCCGCCATCTTCAAGGATTACATCTGCGATGTGGGCCAGTACCTGGCCGATGCAGACGCCGCCGGCAAGAAGGTGCTGTTTGAGGCACAGCTGGGCGCTCTGCGCGACATCGACTTCGGCATCTACCCCTACACCACTTCTTCCAACGTCATCGGTGCTTATGCTCCCATCGGCGCAGGCATCCCGGGTCACAAGCTGCACAACTCCATCGGTGTCATGAAGGCTTACTCCTCCTGCGTGGGTGACGGCCCCTTTACCGCAGAGCTGGCCATGACCGAGGAAGAGAAGCACGCTCTGCGTGAGGCCGGCCACGAGTATGGCGCTGCCACCGGCCGTCCCCGCCGCGTGGGCCCCATCGACCTGGTGGCAAGCCGCTACGGCGTGTTCTGCCAGGGCTGCGACGAGGTCGCCCTGACCCTGCTGGATGTGCTGGACTACATGGACAAGATCCCCATGGTCACTGCTTACAAGCTGAGCGACGGTACCACCACCACCCGCTTCCCCATGGGCGAGGCACTGGACACCGCACAGCCCGTGGTGGAGTACCTGCCCGGCTGGCACTGCGACATCACCGCAGCCCGCAAGTGGGAGGACCTGCCCAAGGAGGCGCAGGCTTACGTTGAGTACCTGGAAAAGGCCGTGGGCTGCAAGATCACCTACATCTCCGTGGGTGCCGAGCGTGAGGCTTACGTCCACCACGTCTGATCCCGGACACCCTGCGCGAATCCAACACAGAAAAGGAAGCGTCACAGATGTTTGATATCATTACCGACAGCGCCTGCGACCTGACGCCGGACACTGCAAAGCAGCTGGGCGTGGAGGTCGTGCCCTTCTACGTTTCGCTGGATGGCGAACACTACCGCAAAGAGGGCAAGGAGATCGCCGTGCGGGACTTCTACCAGTTCATGGTGGACAACCCGGCGGCATACCCCAAGACCAGCCTTGCCTCCATCGAGGACTTTGAAACGGCCTTCCGGGCCCATGCCGCGGCAGGCCGGGATGTGCTGTGTCTGGTGTTCACCGGCAAGATGAGCGGCTGCGTGGGCAGCGCCCGCAATGCCCGGGAACTGGTGCTGGAGGACTACCCCGATGCCCGCATTGAGGTGATGGACAGCACGGCGGCCACGGTCACCGAAGCCGTCATGGTGGAAAACGCTGTGGCCATGCGGGATGCCGGCTGCTCGCTGGATGAGACGGTGACCTGGCTGGAAGCCGAAAAGGTGACCAACCAGATCTTCTTCACAGTGGGCAATCTGGACTACCTAATCAAGGGCGGACGCATCGGCAAGGTGACCGGACGGGCCGCCAACATGCTGGGCATCAAGCCCATGATCCTGTTCAAGGATGGCGAGATCTTTTCCGGCGGCGTGGCCCGCGGCCGGCAGAAGAGCTTTGAAAAGGCGCTGGAGCAGCTGATGAACTATCTGGCTGCCCACGGCGGCACGCCTGACGACTACCGCATCACGGTGGGCTATGGCTATGACGCCGACGAGGGCAAGCGCCTGTGGATGCAGACCCGTGCCGCCCTGCGTGCCAAGTACCCCGGTGCACAGTGTGAGGTGGGCCTGCTGCAGATCGGCTGCACCATTGCGGTGCACACCGGCCCCTATGCGCTGGGCATGGGTGTGATGCGCCGCTGGAAAAAGCAGGGCTGACAACGGCCCTGCCGCTTCCGGAACCCCATAAGAAGGAGAGATACCATGCAGATTTTCAACACCCTGACCCGTCAGAAGGAAGAATTTGTGCCGCAGGTGCCGGGCGAGTACCGCATCTACGTCTGCGGCCCGACGGTTTACAACTACATCCACATCGGCAACGCCCGCCCGCTGATCGTGTTCGATACCCTGCGCCGTTATCTGGAGTACCGCGGCAACAAGGTGATCTACGTTTCCAACATCACCGACATTGACGACAAGCTCATCAAGAAAGGGCAGGAAGAGGGCACCTCCATGAAGGAGGTCGCCCAGCGCTTCGAGGCCGAGTACCTCAAGGACGCCGAGGGCCTGAACTGCAAGAAGCCCACGGTCCAGCCCCGCGCCACCGAGCACATCCAGCAGATCCTGGACATCGTGAAGGACCTGATCGACTCCGGCCATGCCTACGTTGCCAAAAACGGCGACGTGTACTTCCGCGTGAAGAGCGATCCCAGCTACGGCAAACTGAGCCACCTGAAGCTGGACGATCTGGAGAGCGGCAACCGGGAGCTGCGCAGCCAGATGGACGACGATCTGAAAGAGGACCCCGCCGACTTTGCCGTGTGGAAGGCTGCCAAGCCCGGCGAACCTGCCTGGGAGAGCCCCTATGGCATGGGCCGCCCCGGCTGGCACATCGAGTGCAGCGCCATGAGCCGCACCCATCTGGGCAAGACCATCGACCTGCACTGCGGCGGTCAGGATCTGATCTTCCCCCACCACGAGAACGAAATCGCGCAGAGCGAGTGCGCCAACGGCTGCGAGTTTGCCCGCTACTGGATGCACAACGGCTTCATCAACGTGGACAATCAGAAGATGTCCAAGAGCCTGCACAATTTCTTTACTGTGCGGGACGTGGCCAACGTTTACGGCTATGAGCCCATCCGCTACTTCATGCTGACTGCCGGTTACCGGATGCCGCTGAACTACACGGTGGACCTGATCGAGAGCTGCAAGAACAGCCTGGAGCGCCTGTACACCTGCCGCGAGAATCTGGACTTTACCCTGAGCAAGGGCAATTTCGGCACCGACGAGAGCCTGAAGGAGAAGGCTGCCGAGGCAAAGCAGAAGTTCTGCACCGCCATGGACGACGACCTGAACACCCCGGACGCACTGGCTGCCGTGTTTGACCTGGTGAAGGACATCAACACCCTGTCCGCAACTTCCAGCAAGGAAGCACTGGAGACTGCTGCCGCCGCCTTTGACGAGATCACCGGTGTGCTGGGTCTGCTGTACAACCGCAAGAAGGACGAGGTGCCCGCCGAGGTGACCGCGCTGGTGGAAAAGCGCGCCGCCGCCAAGAAGGCCAAGGACTGGGCCACCGCCGACGCCATCCGCGCCGAGCTGACCGCCATGGGCTGGGCCGTCAAGGACACCGCCCAGGGCCCGCAGCTGAGCAAGCTGTAAGGCTTATCTTATAAACAAAAAGGGAGCGTTTCCGTGCAGGAAACGCTCCCTTTTTTGCAGGCTGAAAATGGATCACGGACGCCGGGTCACAGGAACCAGCGCTCCGAGAGGATCCACCAGATTCCCGGCAGGTTGATGGGGAACAGGTTGTAGAACAGATCGCGCAGGGCAGTGAACATGGGGCAGGCCTCCTTTCCAAAGATAATCAGGCAAAAAATGCCTTCAGCAGAAGCAGCAGCACTTTGAAGAAATTCCCGGTGCCGAGCAGCTTATACAGCGAGACAAGAGTAGACAGCATGCGTTGTTTGCTCCTTTCCATGGGGTGGGGGCAGAAGAGTGCCTCCGCCCGCCTCATAGAAGATACGAACCGGCGGTGCCAAAAATTGCAAACAGGATGCTGGAATTTTTTCCCACAACGCAAAAAAGCGACGGCACCCGCTGTGGATGCCGCCGCTTGCAGTGTGAGTTCTGGAAAAATGGCTCAGCGCTTCACGTTGAAGGCTGCCATACCGGGGTACACGGCGCTGTCGACCAGCTGCTCCTCGATGCGCAGCAGCTGGTTGTACTTGGCCACGCGCTCGGTGCGGCTGGGGGCACCGGTCTTGATCTGGCAGGTGTTCAGGGCAACGGCCAGGTCGGCAATGGTGGTGTCCTCGGTCTCGCCGGAGCGGTGAGAACTGATGGCGGTGTAACCGGCCTTGTGGGCCATCTTGATGGCCTCCAGCGTCTCGGACACGGAGCCGATCTGGTTCAGCTTGATCAGGATGGCGTTGCCGGCACCCAGCTGGATGCCCTTGGCCAGACGCTCGGTGTTGGTGACGAACAGGTCATCGCCCACCAGCTGGACCTTGCCGCCCAGCTCGCGGGTCATCTCCTGCCAGCCCTCCCAGTCCTCTTCGTCCAGACCATCCTCGATGGAGATGATGGGGTACTTCTCCACCAGGCTCTTCCAGTGGGCAATCAGCTCGCTGGAGGTGAACTCGGTGCCGGCCTTGGGCAGCTTGTAGAAGCCCTTGCCCTTGGGGCTCTTCCACTCGGAAGAAGCAGCGTCCATGGCCAGCATGAAGTCCTTGCCGGGCACATAACCGGCCTTCTCAATGGCGGCCAGAATGGTCTCGATGGTCTCCTCATCGCTGGACAGGTTGGGGGCAAAGCCGCCCTCATCGCCCACAGAGGTGACCAGACCCTTGGCCTTCAGGATGGAAGCCAGGGCATGGAACACCTCGGCACACCAGCGCAGGGCCTCCTTGAAGGAGGGAGCGCCCACCGGCATGATCATGAACTCCTGGGTGTCCACGGTGTTGGTGGCGTGGGCACCGCCGTTCAGGATGTTCATCATGGGCACGGGCAGGCGGTTGCCGTTCACGCCGCCCAGGAAGCGGTACAGGGGCATGTCCAGCGAAGCGGCAGCGGCGCGGCAGGCGGCAATGGACACGGCCAGAATGGCGTTTGCGCCCAGGTTGGACTTGTCCTTGGTGCCGTCGGCCTTGATCATAGCGGCGTCGATGGCGTAGATGTCGGAAGCATCCATGCCCACCACAGCGTCGGCGATCACGGTGTTGATGTTCTCCACGGCCTTGGTCACGCCCTTGCCCAGGTAGCGGCCCTTGTCGCCGTCGCGCAGCTCCAGCGCCTCAAACTCGCCGGTGGATGCGCCGGAAGGAGCGCAGCCGCGGGCCACAGTGCCGTCGGCCAGCGTGATCTCGGCTTCTACGGTGGGGTTGCCGCGGGAGTCCAGGATCTCGCGGCCTACAACGGATTCAATTTCCAGATAGTTCATATCGAAAACCTCCTGATAGCTGATTCGGCCCGGCGTCGGTGCGGCAGCCGGACGATCTGTATAGATAGTCACATCTAACTAACCAAGAACATCCTACCACGGTTTCCCAAAAGGTGCAAGAGCTGGGCGGAATGTTTGCGGGCATAAACTTTGCACAGGGGCAGGCGGCATGGTTTCAGCGTGCCCGGCGGGGCCGTTGAATATTCTGTATGATAGTCATGCGATTTTGGTATGGCAGATGTGCTAAAAATAATCTTTACATTTTGGCAGGGCCGTTCTATACTGGAACGCGGTCAAGATTTTTTAATGGTATACTGGTTATCTGATAGAGGAGGATAACACTATGAATAAGGATCTGACGGTCGGCAAGCCGTCACAGGTGCTGTGGCAGTTCTGCCTGCCCATGTTCGGCAGCATTATCTTCCAGCAGCTGTACAACATTGCCGACAGCCTGGTGGCAGGCAAGTTCATTGGCGAAAACGCCCTGGCTGCCGTGGGCAACAGCTACGAGATCACCTTGATCTTCATTGCCTTTGCATTCGGCTGCAACATTGGCTGCTCGGTCATCGTGTCGCGCTACTTTGGTGCCAAGGAATACGATGACATGAAAACCTCGGTGTACACGGCCCTCATCGGCTCGGCAGTGCTGTGTGCAGTGCTGATGGTGTTCGGTCTGCTGGGCTGCCGCAGCCTGCTGGAGCTCATCAATACCCCGGCAGAGATCCTGGCAGATTCGGCGTTGTACCTGGACATCTATGTGCTGGGCCTGCCTTTCATGTTCTTCTACAACATTGCCACCGGCATCTTCTCGGCCCTGGGAGACAGCAAGACGCCCTTCTACTTCCTGGCAGTGTCCTCCCTTTCCAACATCGGGGTGGACATCCTGTTCGTAGCCGGGTTCCAGATGGGTGTGGCTGGCGTGGCCTGGGCAACCTTCCTGTGCCAGGGCGTCAGCTGCGTGCTGGCCATGGTGGTGGTGTTCCGCCGGATGAAGGCCATCCCCACCAACCGTAAGACGGTGTGGTTCTCCTGGAATATGCTGGGCAAGATCGCCGTGGTGGCCATCCCCAGCATCCTGCAGCAGAGCTTCATCTCGGTGGGCAACATCATCCTGCAGAGCGTCATCAACACCTTCGGTGCCAGCGTCATTGCAGGCTATTCCGCTGCCGTCAAGCTGAACAACATGGTCATCACCTCCTTCACCACCCTGGGCAACGGCATTTCCAACTACACCTCCCAGAACATGGGTGCCGGCAAGATGGACCGCGTCAAGGCGGGCTTTGGTGCGGGCCGCAATCTGGTGTGGCTCATCTGCGTGCCCATCGTGATCCTGTACTTCTTCTTCGGCCGCACGCTGCTTCTGCTGTTCATGAATGACCCGCAGGGCCCGGCCATCGACACTGGCATGCTGTTCCTGCACATCCTTTCGCCCTTCTACTTTGTGGTGTCCCTCAAGCTGGTCACCGACGGCATCCTGCGCGGCTGCGGTCTGATGGGCCGCTTCATGGTGGCCACCTTCTCGGACCTGATCCTGCGCGTGGGCATGGCCATCGTCCTCAGTGCTACAGCTCTGGGCAGCACCGGCATCTGGCTGTCCTGGCCCATTGGTTGGTGCATCGGCACGGTCCTGTCCCTGGTGTTCTATGTCACGGCCATCCGCAAGGCCCTGGCAGAGCCGGTGGCTCAGGCAGAGGCCCAGGGCCTGGAGGAAGAGCCGGTGGCTCAGGCAGAGTTTGCAGCCCAGGCTGAAATGGAGACCCTGTAACCTTTTTGAAACTTGTGAATTGTATTCACCTCAAAAACAAAGAAAATGAACGATTTGAAATAGTGCACAAAAACGCATTATAAAAATTAGCCAGATTGTCAATAAAGACGAGAAAATGCCCCCAAAAGTATGGACGGTTTGTGAATTGCGGACCCGGGGCTGAATGGCTATAATAACAGTACAGAACAGAGGCAAGGTCGCTTTTAGAGGGGAAGGGCCTTGCTTCCGTTTTTATCCTGAAGGCTATTCCAATAGATCAAATACTCCGAAGGAGGAGATCGTTATGAAAAAGCTCATTTCTCGTCGTCAGTTCCTGGCTGCTGCCGGTGTGGCTGCTGCCGCCGGTGTCCTGACTGCCTGCGGCGGTTCTTCCGCAAGCACTGCCGGTTCTGCAGCCGGTTCCGCTGCCGGTTCTGCCGCTTCCGGCAGCACCATCAAGGTGGGCGTGATGGGCCCCCTGACCGGTGATGCCTCTGTTTACGGCAAGGCCGTGGTCAACGGTGCAACCCTGTACCTGAAGCAGGTCAACGAAAAGGGCGGTGTCAACGGCAAGCAGCTGGAAGCCGTTACCATGGACGAGCAGGGCGATGAGACCCAGGCCGTTACCTGCTTTACCAAGATGGTGGACCAGGGCATCACCGCTCTGGTAGGCGATGTGACCACCGCTCCCACCCTGGCTGTGGCTGCTGAGAGTGCCGAGTACAATGTGCCTATGGTCACCGCTTCCGCTACCGCTGAGGCTGTTACCTACGATGCCGAGACCGACACCGTCAACGAGAACGTGTTCCGTGCCTGCTTCACCGACCCCTTCCAGGGTGTGAAGATGGCCGACTATGCCTACGAGAAGCTGGGCTACACCAAGGCCGCCGTCATCTTCCTGAAGGGTAAGGACTACAACGAGGGCCTGGCCGAGAACTTTGCCAAGGAGTTTGAGGCAAAGGGCGGCACCATCGTGGACCAGGAGAGCTACTCCGAGGGCGACGTGGACTTCAAGACCCAGCTCACCAGCATCCTGGGCAAGGGCCCCGAGATGGTGTTCTGCCCCAACTACTATCAGGACGTGGGCCAGATCCTGGCCCAGGCTGAGAGCGTGGGCCTCACCGTTCCCTTCCTGGGCGGCGACGGTTGGGACGGTCTGGAGGGCTACGCCACCGCTGACCAGCTGAAGGACTCCTACTTCTGCGCCTGCTACGCCAAGGGCTCCAGCACCGAGTTTGAGGACGCCTACAAGGCCGAGTACGGCGAGGCTTACCCCAACGGCTTTGCTCCCCTGGGTTACGATGCTGCCATGACCGTGGTGTACGGCATCCAGGCAGCGGAGGATGCTGGCCTGGAGGCAGGTACCGACGAGTACAAGCAGGCCGTCATTGACGCCATTGCCGGCGGCACCATCCAGGGCATCACCGGTACCTTTACCTTCGACGAGCACCACAACCCCGTTAAGAGCACCGCCATCCTGACCTATGTGGACGGCAAGCCCGAACTGAAGGAAATGTTCTGAGCCCTGCTGGCACAGAGCAGTGCCCCCATGATCTTTGTGGAGAACGCCGGAACAGCTTTCTGGTCAGGCGTTCTCCGTTTTTTATAGGATCGCAAAAAAGTGTAACCACCGCAAGGAAAGGAAGGAACCATCCATGACAGTGTTCTTCAGCCAGCTGATCAACGGCTTGTCCCTTGGCAGCATCTATGCACTGATCGCTCTGGGCTACAGCATGGTGTACGGCATCATCCTGCTGCTGAACTTTGCCCACGGCGACGTCATCATGGTAGGCGCATATATGTCCTGGTTCGTCATGAACCAGCTGGGCCTGGGCCCGGTCACCGCTGTGTGCGCCACCATCATCACCTGTACGCTGCTGGGCGTAGTGATCGAAAAGATCGCCTACACCCCTCTGCGGAACGCCCCCCGGATCTCGCTGCTGATCACCGCCATTGGCGTTTCCTTCTTTTTGGAGTACACCGCAGAGCTGATCATGGGCTCCGGTGCCAAGGTGATCCCGGCCTACTATACCAACCAGACCTTCCGGCTGGGCAAGGTGCCTCTGGGCCTTACCTCCATCATCACCCTGGCGGTGACGGTGCTGTCTATGCTGGTGCTCACCTTCCTGGTGCAGAAGACCAAACTGGGCAAGGCCATGCGGGCCGTGTCGGAGGATATGGACGCCGCCCGTCTCATGGGCATCAACGTCAACAGCACCATCTCCTTTACCTTTGCCGTGGGCTCTGCCCTGGCAGGCATCGGCAGTGTGCTGTACTGCTGCTCTTACCCCCAGGCTACTCCCACCATGGGCTCCATGCTGGGCCTGAAGGCCTTTGTGGCTGCCGTGCTGGGCGGCATCGGTTCCATCCCCGGTGCCATGATCGGCGGCATTGCCATTGGCCTGTGCGAGTGCTTTGTTTCCGCCATCGGTCTTTCCGCCTGGAAGGACGCCGTGACGTTTGCCATTCTGATCATCGTGCTGCTGGTAAAGCCCACGGGCTTCCTTGGCCGCAAGGTGCAGGAAAAGGTGTAAGGAGGGCATGAAGATGAATACCAAACGCAAAACGCTCAAAATGCCCGTGCGCTACCTGATGAATCTGGTGCTGGTGGGGCTGCTGTTCGTGGTGCTGTCCTTCCTCACCAGCAACGTGCTTTCCACCTATCAGAACAAGGTGCTGCTCACCGTGGGCATCAACATCATTCTGGCGGTCTCTCTGAACGTGGCCACCGGCTACCTGGGGCAGCTGCCCCTGGGCCACGCCGGGTTCATGGCAGTGGGTGCCTACGCCTGTGCTTTGTTCACCAAATCCTCGGGCCTGCCCAAGGGCGTGGCTTTTGCCATCGGTCTGGTGCTGGCCTGGGTGGTGGCCGGGCTGTTCGGGGTGCTCATCGGTATCCCGGCCCTGCGGCTGACCGGTGACTATCTGGCCATTCTGACCCTGGGCTTTGGCGAGATCATCCGCATCACCTTGAACAACATTGATGATGTGCTGGGCTTCAAGCTGTTCTACGGCTCCAAGGGCCTGAAGAACATCCCCAAATACTCCAACTTTACCAACGTGTTCCTGTGCGTGGTCATCACCTGCTTCTTGATCCACGCCATGATGAAGAGCCGCCACGGCCGCGCCGTGCTGGCCATCCGCGATAACGAGATCGCAGCCGAGAGCTGCGGCATCCAGACCACCTACTACAAGGTCATGGCCTTTGCCTTTTCTGCAGCCTTTGCAGGCATGGCCGGCGGCCTGTATGCCTGCTACATCGGCGTGCTGAACCCCTCCACCTTCGGCTTCATGAAGTCCATCGAGATCCTGGTCATGGTGGTGCTGGGTGGCATGGGCTCCATGCTGGGCTCCATCCTGTCCGCGACTGTGCTGACCATCCTGCCGGAGGCCACCCGCAGCTTCGACAGCTACCGCATGGTCATCTACTCACTGGTGCTGATCCTGATGATGATCTTCCGTCCGGGCGGACTGCTGGGCAGCTACGACTTCTCCATGAGCCGCGTTGTGGAAAAGATCATGAACGGCGAACTGTTCAAGAAGAACAAGGAAAAGGAGGGTGCTGACCATGAGTGAGTTCCAGACCAAGTTAAACAGTGTGCCCTCCGGCGGCTTCCTGACCGACCGCGACAAGGACAAAAAGCCCATTCTGGACGTGCGGGAGCTGGGCATCGACTTCGGCGGCCTGACCGCCGTGGACGGCTTCAACCTGATGATCGGCCGCAACGAGATCACCGGCCTGATCGGCCCCAACGGTGCCGGTAAGACCACCGTGTTCAACCTGCTCACCAACGTTTACCAGCCCACCCGCGGCTCCATCCTGATCGACGGCATGCCTACGGCGGGCAAAAAGACCTATCAGGTCAACCGCATGGGTGTGGCCCGTACCTTCCAGAACATCCGTCTGTTCAAGGAATTGAGCGTCATCGACAACATCAAGGTGGGCCTGCACGAGTCTATGAAGTACAACCTGCCCTCTGCACTGATCCGCCTGCCCAACTACTGGAAGGAAGAGAAAAAGTGCACCGAGCGTGCCTTTGAACTGCTGGACATCTTCCACATGGCCGACCTGGCCAACGTGCCCGCCGGCAGCCTGCCCTACGGTGCACAGCGCCGTCTGGAGATCATGCGTGCCCTGGCTACCAGCCCGAAGCTGCTGCTGCTGGACGAGCCTGCCGCCGGCATGAACCCCTCGGAGACCGCCGAGCTGACCGAGACCATCCGCCGCATCCGGGACGAGTTCAACATTGCCGTGCTGCTCATCGAGCACGACATGAGCCTGGTCATGGGCATCTGCGAGGGCATTGCGGTGCTGAACTTCGGCCGCATCATTGCCAAGGGCACCCCGGACGAGATCCGCAACAACCCCCAGGTCATCGAAGCCTACCTGGGCAAGAAGGAGGGCTGAGCGATGGCAGATACCATCCTGAAGGTCGATAACATCAACGTGTATTACGGCAATATCCACGCCGTAAAGGGCGTTTCCTTTGAGGTGAACGAGGGCGAGATCGTGACCCTGATCGGTGCCAACGGTGCCGGTA
>OGCN01001175.1_pt1 | contig 36718 bp, 28 predicted proteins | sample 1570181 | NCBI WGS metagenome assembly OGCN01 (sample SAMEA4370584, study PRJEB24528) | human gut metagenome | reverse complement strand
AATCAGCAAAAAAGATTAAAAAATCAAAAATTCTAATCAGCTGTCGTGTCTATCCCAAAAATAAAAAGAAATAGAAACACAATTGAATCTCTTAATATATGACGCATTCTATTTTTGTTGTGAGGAAGAGCATTATAGTTATAGTGGTGTTTTGCAAATGCCTGAATTGGCTTGAAGAGGGGGAGCTTAAAAAAGATTGCACAGAGCGGTTATGTTCGATATAATAAAGAGATGAGATTTAGGATGGTCAGACAGTAGGTTGCTGTATGATTATCAGGCCGAATAGTGAAAAAGGAAGGAAAATTAATATATGTGGATTGCAAAAGATTGGAAAGATTACGAAGTGATAGATACTTCCGGTGGAGAAAAGTTAGAACGCTGGGGAGAGTATACGCTGGTGCGCCCGGATCCACAGGTGATCTGGAACACACCAAAGAAGCATAAAGGCTGGAAGAAAATGAACGGACATTATCACCGCAGCAACCGTGGCGGTGGAGAATGGGAATTCTTTGATCTGCCGGATACCTGGCAGATCCATTATAAGAATCTGACATTTCGTTTACAGCCATTTAAGTTCAAACATACCGGACTTTTCCCGGAACAGGCAGTCAACTGGGAATGGTTTGGCAAAAAGATTGAGAAAGCACAAAGACCGGTCAAAGTATTGAATCTTTTTGCATATACCGGTGGTGCCACCTTAGCGGCAGCGGCAGCAGGAGCGAGTGTAACGCATGTGGATGCATCCAAAGGAATGGTGACATGGGCAAAAGAAAACGCGCATGCATCCGGTTTACAGGATGCACCGATCCGCTGGCTTGTAGATGATTGTGTTAAGTTTGTAGAGCGTGAGATCCGTCGCGGTAACAAATATGATGGGATTATCATGGATCCTCCGTCGTATGGACGCGGACCCAAAGGAGAGATCTGGAAGATCGAAGAAAAGATCTTTCCGTTTATTCAATTATGCATGCAGATCTTATCAGATGATCCATTGTTCTTCCTGATCAATTCGTATACGACCGGATTACAGCCTGCAGTACTATCCTATATGATGAATACAGAGATCGTACCCAAATTCGGTGGTTATGTAGAAGCAGAGGAGATCGGACTTCCGGTATCGGGAAATGGTCTGGTGCTTCCATGCGGAGCATCCGGCAGATGGGAAAAGTAGAACAATGCCAATACAGTAGCGGTATACCGGTAAGAATTTCTTTGAAATTCTCAGAGGCAAAACACGTGTTTTGCCTTTATTGACGGAAAATTTGAATAATGCTATACTTTTAAGGTTAGGCAGAGCAGCAAAGACATGTGATTTTAAAAGGTAAAAAGTCAAAGCCTGTTTTACTGTTCTGATAGGAGGAAGTAAAAGTATGAAACGAGGATTAAAATTAAAAGGAATGTTGCGCCTATATCTGAAATGGCCGCTTTTTCTGAGTATTCTGTTTATTATCATGGATATTCAGCTTTTTGTGATAAATCGGCGTATCGGTGTGATCGGTGCGGTATATTGTGTCATATTTATATTGATCACGCTCATACTTAATTTTTTCGGCAAAAAAGGAATCCGACGTGATCTGGTACAATTCGCGGAGAATTATGGAAAGATGCAAATGAACATGATCAAGGAAATGGATATTCCTTATGCCGTATTGAGCGAAGAAGGTCAGCTTCTGTGGGGAAATGATAAATTCTTACAGGTGATCGTGAATAAAAAAGCAGCACGACGCAGTATTACGAATATTTTTCCGGAGATCACACAAAACATATTGCCAAAGCTTCCGGAACCAAAAGAAGCACATGTACAGGCGGGAGAACGCTATTACCGCTGTGTGATGAATCTCATCGTAGACAGTGGAAGCAGTGTAGGCGGTGAAGAAGAGCTGGCATTTGATCAGATGTTAGATACCAAACGCATTATTGCAATGTGTCTGTATGAAGAGACAGAAGTGATCAACTTAGAGAAAGTACGTGAAGCGGAAAATCTCGTTGTCGGCCTTTTGTACATTGATAATTATGATGAATTGATCGACAGTATCGATGAAGTCCGTCAGGCATTGACAATGGCATTGATTGATCGAAAAGTCAACAAATATATGCAGTCAATAGATGCAATTTCAAAAAAACTTGAAAAAGACAAGTTTTTCTTTGCATTTAAGCAGAAGTATCTTGATGGGTTGATGAGCAGCCGTTTCTCTATTCTCGAAGAGATCCGTAATATCAATCTCGGAAATGACCAGAGTGCGACGATCAGTATCGGTATTGGTGTTGGTAAGGGAACTTACATGGAACGTTACGAATGGGCACGTGGTGCGATGGATCTTGCACTTGGACGAGGTGGGGATCAGGCAGTTGTAAAGAATGGTGAGAAAGAACAGTTCTTTGGTGGAAAGCGTGTTCAGATCGAAAGAAATACACGAGTAAAAGCACGAGTAAAAGCACATGTATTAAAGGAGCTGATCGAAGGCAAAGAACGTGTTGTTGTCATGGGGCATTCGATCGGAGATGTGGATTCTTTTGGTGCGTGTGTCGGTATTTACCGTATTGCAAAGACGTTGAACCGTAAAGCACATATCGTTGTGGATGAAGTCAATTCATCGGTCAAGCCGATCATGGAGCGTTTCTACAGTAAAGATTATGAATCTGATCTGCTGATCGATGGGGAAGAAGCAAAAGAGTTAGTCGATGAATCGACGCTTCTTGTTATCGTGGATGTCAACAAGGGCAGTTATACAGAGTGTCCTGACTTGATCGATATGGCACAGTCTGTCGTTGTGATCGACCATCACCGTCAGGCAGGAGATGCGATCACAAAAGCTTTGCTTTTTTATATTGAGCCGTATGCATCATCGGCTTGTGAAATGGTTGCCGAGATTTCGCAATATATCGGAAACGGACTTCGTCTTCGCCCGGCAGAAGCAGAAGCAATGTATGCAGGGATCATGATCGATACGAATTATTTTACGGATAAAGCAGGTGTGCGAACTTTTGAAGCTATGGCATATCTGAGAAGAAGCGGCGCGGATGTTGTTCGTGTCAGAAAGCTTTTCCGTGAAGATATCAATGAATATAAGATTAAGGCAGCCGCAATTCAGGATACAGAGTTATATCTGGGTGAGTATGCCATTGCTGAAAGTCTGGCTGAAGGGGTGGAAAGCCCGACGGTACTTGGTGCAAAGATTGCAAATTCACTTCTGGATATTAATGGTGTAAAAGCTTCCTTTGTTTTAACCAAATACAATGGCAAGATATATATCAGCGCACGTTCGATCGATGAATTAAATGTACAGGTTATGATGGAACGTCTTGGCGGCGGTGGTCATATCAATATGGCAGGTGCCCAGTTAAAAGATATGAGTATGGAAGAAGCAAAAGCCATTATCCGGGAAACGATCGACAACATGATCACAGAAGGCGAAGCGTAATGAGCATGGAAGCGGAAGAATAACCGTTATTTTGAGAAACAATTGATATAGGATCATAGATAAGACGCTCATAATAGGGCAGAATGGAGGATTTTATGGATGTTATTTTATTAGAAGATGTAAAGTCACTTGGTAAAAAAGGTGAGATTGTAAGTGTGAACGACGGATATGCACGTAATTGTATTTTGAAAAAAAAGCTTGGTGTGGAAGCTACGGCAAAGAATAAAAATGAATTGAAGCTGCAACAGAAACATGAAGAAAAAGTTGCTTTAGAGAAGTTGGAAGATGCGAAAGCATTTGCGGAAGAATTAAAAGAAAAATCCATTACCGTATCGATCAAAACCGGTTCCGGCGGAAGAAGCTTTGGCTCTGTGTCAACGAAAGAGCTTGCAGCCGCAGCCAAAGCACAACTGGGTTATGATCTGGATAAAAAGAAAATGGTACTGGATGTGCCGATCAAAAGTCCGGGCATTTTTACCATGCCGATCAAACTGCATCCGCAGGTAACCGGAGAGTTAAAAGTAATCGTAAAAGAAGCGTAGTTTTAAAGGATAGAAAAGAATGGACGAAGCATTAATAAAAAAGATTCCGCCGCATAGCGTAGAAGCAGAACGTGCTGTCATCGGTTCTATGATGATGGATAAGGATGCAATTTTAGTAAGTTCCGAAATCCTTAGTGCCGAGGACTTTTATCAGGGACAGTACGGAGAGCTTTTTACGGCTTTGGTGGAGTTATATCGAAGTGGAGTTGCTACCGATCTGGTCACGTTACAGAACAAATTGCGTGAAATGGATACGGCACCGGAGTTATCAAGTACAGAGTTTCTTGCAAACCTGACATTAAGCGTACCGACTTCTGCAAATATTAAGCATTATGCGGATATTGTGCATGAAAAGGCTGTGCTTCGACGGTTGATCCAGACAACAGAAAAAGTTTCCAACACCTGCTATCTGGATAATGAACCATTAGAGGATATTCTTGACAGAACAGAAAAAGAAGTTTTTGATGTTTTGCAACAAAGAAGTGCAAGTGAATTTGAACCGATCAGTCAGGTTGTTTTAAAAACATTGGATGAAATCTCGCAGGCAGCAAAGCAGGATGGTCATATCACAGGACTGGAAACCGGATTTTATGAATTGGATTATAAGACAGCAGGTTTACAAAAGTCAGATCTGATCCTGATCGCAGCACGTCCGGCAATGGGTAAGACCGCATTTGTATTAAACTTAGTTGAATACATTTCGATGCACAGTAACAGTACGATCGCAATGTTTAGTCTTGAAATGAGCAAACAGCAGCTTGTCAAACGTATTTTGTCCATGAATTCGCGTGTCGATTCACAAAAGATCCGTACCGGTGATCTCGAAGATGAAGACTGGTCAAGACTTGTAGAAAGTGTACGTCGTGTCGGTAACACAAATCTGGTCATTGATGATACTTCGGGAATTACGGCATCAGAGCTTCGTTCGAAATGCCGTAAGCTAAAGCTGACACAGGGACTGGATCTGGTCATCATTGACTATTTGCAATTAATGACAGGTTCGGGCAAACGAAAAGGTGACAGCAGACAGCAGGAAATTTCAGATATCTCACGTTCGTTAAAGGTTATGGCAAGAGAGTTAAATGTACCGGTCATTGCATTATCACAGTTATCGCGAGCCGTAGAACAAAGACCGGATAAAAGACCAATGCTTTCCGATCTGCGTGAATCGGGTGCGATCGAGCAGGATGCCGATATGGTTATGTTTCTGTATCGTGATGATTATTACAATCCTGATTCACAGGAACCGGGTGTGGCAGAAGTGATCATTGCAAAGCAGAGAAGTGGTCCGACCGGCAAGATTAAGTTAGCATGGCTGTCAAACTTAACAAAGTTTGGAAACTTAGAACAGGAAAGACAATAAAATTTCTAAAAACTAACGATTATACCTTGATTTGCAAAAGGTTTTTGATTAAAATAGGTAGGGAAATTTTGTTTACAATTAAATATATATGCATGCCATTGTTTATGGCAGAATGGAGGAATTATGGCTAGTCAGGTAAGATTTGATTATTCATTGGCAAGCAATGTGATCTCAGAAGACGAAATCAAGTCAATGGAAAAGATCACAAATGATGCAAAAGATGTATTATTAAGTAAAAGCGGAGCCGGAAGTGATTTCCTTGGATGGATCGACCTTCCTGTAGATTATGACAAAGATGAATTTGCTCGTATTCAGAAGGCAGCTCAGAAGATCCAGTCTGATTCAGAGGTACTGTTAGTGATCGGTATCGGTGGTTCATACTTAGGTGCAAGAGCAGCAATCGAATTTTTAAGACATGGATTTTATAACAGTGTATCAAAAGAGATCCGCAAAACTCCTGAGATCTACTATTGTGGAAACAGCCTGAGCGGAACATACTTAAAGCAGTTGATCGAAGTAGTCGGAGACAGAGATTTCTCGGTTAATATTATCAGTAAATCAGGTACTACAACAGAGCCTGCTGTTGCTTTCCGTATCTTTAAAGAGATGTTAGAGAACAAATATGGCAAAGAAGAAGCAGCAAAGAGAATCTATGCAACTACAGATAAAGCCAAGGGAGCATTAAAGAACCTTGCTACAGAAGAAGGTTATGAGACTTTCGTTGTACCGGATGATGTCGGAGGACGTTTCTCTGTACTGACAGCAGTAGGTCTCCTTCCAATCGCTGTAAGTGGTGCTGATATCACAAAGCTGATGGAAGGTGCCGCAGACATGAGACAGACATGCCTGAACAAAGACTTTGCAGAAAATGATTCATTAAAATATGCAGCAATCCGTAACATTCTTCTTCGTAAAGGTAAGAGTGTAGAAATCTTATGTAACTATGAGCCATCTCTTCATTATGTATCAGAATGGTGGAAGCAGCTCTTTGGTGAGAGCGAAGGTAAAGATCAGAAAGGTCTTTTCCCTGCATCTGTTGATCTGACAACAGATTTACATTCTATGGGACAGTTCATTCAGGACGGAAGCCGTATCATGTTTGAGACTGTTATGGAATTAGAAAATCCTTCTTTGGATGTAACGATCAATGAAGAACCGGTTGACTTAGACGGACTGAACTATCTTTCAGGTAAGACACTTGACTTTATCAACAAGAGTGCCATGAAAGGTACACAGCTTGCTCATACAGACGGTAATGTACCAAACTTATCTGTAAAGCTTCCTAAGCAGGATGAGTTCTCACTTGGCCAGTTATTCTATTTCTTCGAGTTTGCCTGCGGTGTCAGTGGTTATATTCTTGGAGTAAATCCATTCAACCAGCCTGGTGTTGAAAGCTACAAAGCAAATATGTTCGCACTTCTTGGAAAGCCTGGTTATGAGGCACAGAGAGAAGAATTAATGAAGAGACTGTAATAAGCAAAAGACAGAAATTAGTTGTGGGAATACAGCATTTTGTTGTATTCCCTCTTTTCAGTCCATAGAATATGTGAAATGGTTTCAAAGAGAAAGGGGAAAGAGATATAATGTATCAAAAGGCGGTTACATTTAGTTACGATGATGGCATCGAGCAGGACAGGCGGTTAGTGGAGATCTTTAACCGATATGGTATGAAATGCACATTTAATCTCAATACCGGTATTCAGACACAGGAGAGTCAGTTTGAAATCGAGGGAGTGCATATCCAGCGTATGAACCAGCAGGATATCGGAGATCTTTATCAGGGGCATGAGATTGCACTGCATGGTCTGACACACGCAGGTCCGCCGGAACTTGCCGATGAGCAGTTTGCGAAAGAATTTCTTCAGGATGCAAAGAACATAGAACGTATCTATGGAAAATATCCGGTAGGAATGGCATATGCATATGGTTCCTATGATCAGCGAGTCGTTGATTACTTAAAAAGCATTGGGATCCGATACGGAAGAACCGTAGGTTCTACGCATGGCTTTGATCTGCCAAAAGAACCGATGCTGTTAGAAGCGACCTGCCATCATAATGATGAGCAGCTTTTTGCACTGGCAAAACAGTTCTTAGAAGCAGAACCTGACGATGGAAAGCCGATGCTTTTTTATATATGGGGACACAGCTATGAGTTTGATGTCAACCGTAACTGGGACCGCATCGAAAGACTGTGTGAGATGCTTGCCGGACATGAAGACATCTTCTGCGGCACAAACGCAGAATGTCTTTTAGACAATCCATTCGCATAACCAAAGTCTTGTATTGATCAGGATAATGCGTCAGAACGATTGCTTTGATTTGAATTTTTAGTTTCTGACTTTTGGAACACTGTATCGCTTGAACAGGATATCAAATTTTTATTATTTTCCTTTTTGAGCACTATATCGCTTGGATAAGGATATCTAAGATTTTTTGTTTTTTGCTCTTATTGTGTGCGCTCTCATCTGATATAGGGGCAAGGCCAGTCCTGAGAAACATTGCTGCAGGGGCACTCCAAGACCGTCGCCACTTGTCTGCTGTTCTTTAGCAGACTATGTGTGCGCTACGTGGCTTGGCGTAGCGGGAGCGTGCCCCCCTAAGCAATGTTATCCAGGCTGAGTCGCCCCTATAGTTATGACCCGCGCCCACCTAGCAAAAAACATTAAAAATCAGATATCCTAACCAAGCGTCGTGTCATTCAAAAAGGAAAAGTAATAAAAATCCCGGATATCCTGACCATGCATTGTGTTGTTCCAAAAGTCAGAAACTTAAAAATTGGAAACAATATTATGCTTGAACTGACGCAGCATGAGTTATTATGATCTTTGGTTATGCGAATGTATGAAATATAATTTTTAGAAATGAGGAGAGATATGGCTAGAGAAAAGTTTGGCTCCCGTCTGGGATTTATTTTAGTGTCTGCTGGATGTGCTGTCGGCTTGGGAAATGTATGGAAGTTTCCATACATATGTGGAGAATATGGTGGAGCGGCATTTATTGTGATTTATCTGTTTTTCTTAGTTGCATTAGGACTTCCGATCATGATCAGTGAGTTTGCTGTCGGACGTGCCAGCAGACGTGGTGTTGCGAAAGCATATGATGTCTTAGAACCGGAAGGAATGAAATGGCATCGTTTTAAGTGGTCGGGTATTGCAGGCAGTTATATTCTGATGATGTTTTACACAATGGTAGGCGGCTGGATGATCTACTATGCTTACCGTCTTGCCACAGGAAAGTTAAATGGCTTAAACAGTGATGGTGTCAAGAATGCATTTTCACAAATGCTTGGAAGTGCAGGAACGATGACATTATGGATGCTTATTGCGATTCTTCTTTCCTTTGGTGTTTGCATCTTAGGCTTGCAAAACGGTATTGAGAAGATCACAAAAGTGATGATGGCTGTTCTGATCGTATTGATGGTTGTATTAGCCATTCATTCTGTGTTACTCCCGGATGCATCGGAAGGACTTCGCTTCTATCTGATCCCGAATTTTAAAGATATGGCGAAAAAGGGTATCGGTACCGTTGTTTTTGCCGCTATGACACATGCGTTCTTTACATTAAGTGTTGGTATCGGTGCAATGGAAATATTTGGAAGCTATATGAAGAAGGACAGAAGTCTGACCGGAGAAGCAACGAGTATTATGCTTTTAGATACCTTTGTTGCATTGATGGCAGGAATTATCATTATTCCGGCATGTTTTGCGTATGGAGTGAAACCCGATGCAGGTCCATCGCTATTGTTTATTACATTGCCAAATCTTTTTAATCATATGCCGGGTGGCAGAATCTGGGGAACGGCATTCTTTATCTTTATGTCATTTGCGGCACTTTCAACGATCATTGCCGTCTTTGAAAATATTTTGTCTTTTTATATGGATATGCTTGGATGGAGCAGAAAGAAAGCGGTTGCAGTCAATGTGATCCTTGTCAGCATGTTGTCCTTGCCTGCAGTGCTTGGTTACAATCTGTTATCGGGCTTCCAGCCAATGGGCAGTGGAAGTACGATCATGGATCTTGAGGATTTCTTAGTTTCTTATAACCTGCTTCCGTTAGGCAGCATGGTCTTTGTCCTTTTCTGTGCACGCAAAAACGGATGGGGATATGAAAACTTCTTAGCAGAGGTCAACGAAGGAGCCGGAAAGAAGTTCCCGAAGTGGCTTAGAAAGTATATGAATTATGTACTGCCATTGATCATTGCCGTTGTTTATCTGAAAGGATATTATGATACATTTGCCCCGATGGGAGTAAAAACACTTGTATGCTGGATGGCAGTTGCGGTGATCCTGCTTGCGATCATCTTTGTAACGTCTATGAAAAAGCCGGTGAAGGCTAAGAATGCATAAGAAGCTTTCTGTCATGAAAATGATTTTCGACAAATTGTTCTTTATAAGAAATTAGTCGAATGATATAGCAATTTATCAAATCTGTTCTGAAATTTCAGAAAACAAAAAGTACGCACTTTTACGGAGAAAACAAAAAGTACGCACTTTTGCGGAGAATTTCAGAACAGATTTTTTAGAATAAAAGAAAAATCATGCGTGGATATAGCTGCATCATATAGAAAAACTGGTGTTTTTACGTTTTTGCAAACAAAAAGTACGCATTTTTACGGAGAAAAAAAGTATGCACTTTCGTGGAGAAAACAAAAAGTACGCATTTTCGTGGAGAATTTTCCAAATAAAAATGGATATTTCTGTTTGGAAGATCGTATATCATATGACAGGAAAAGAAAGGGGGAAAAACGGTGCGGGAATGGACAAAAGAGACATTTCATAGTGCGTACGAAACCTACAGTACAATGGTTTACCGGCTTTGTATGCTTTACCTGAAAAATGAATCGGATGCAAAGGATGCATTGCAGGATATTTTCTTGAAAATATGGGAGAAGAAGCCGGTTTTTCAAAATGAAATGCATTGCCGGGCATGGCTGATCCAGACGACAAAGCATCACTGCCTGGATCTGCTAAAAAGCAGCTGGTTTAAGAAAAGAGTGGCATATGAACCGGATGACAGGGGGGAAAAGGAAAAGACGCAGGAGGATCGGCTCTTAGAAAAGATACAAATGCTTCCTGCCAAAGACCGGGAGGTTTTATACCTGTATTATTATGAAGAATACAGTATTAAAGAGATCAGTCAGATCATCCGTCGGAAAGAAAGTACCATACAATCCCGTCTGGCAGCTGCAAGAAGGCGTTTAAAAGGAATATTAGACCGTGGAGAGGGGGCAGAACGATGAAGCAGGAGCGAGTGAAGAATGCCATGAAGGATACATTTTCCAAGCTGGAATTATCGGAGAACGTGAAAGAAGAAGTATGGGAACAGATAGCAGAAAAGATAGAGCATTCGGATAGAAAAAAGAGTGGACGGATACAGAAAGTGCTGATAAAAACAGCAGCTGCCGTTTTGGTGGTAGTCCTGCTTTTTGCCGGGATCAATAAGCTCAGTGCGGGAAAACTGGCAGAGGCGGTTACAGGACTTTGGCGTGTAGATAAAAACAGCAGTAAAGTGTTACAGGAAACGACAGATTATCATGTAATGCTGGATTCGGTTTATGCACCGGAGCTTTGGGAATGTACGCAAAAGAGGATTGTGTTTGCAGGAACCTTTGGTGTTGTAATTTACGACCGGACGAAAGAACAGGTAACAGGAACGATCAATCTGTCGAAAACAGATAATAATTATTTCAATGCAGATACATTGCAAACAAAATATCTTTTGGAGAAAGACAGCCTTTGGGTCTACCATTGTAAAAATGGCAAGCCGGCCGGCAGATGCTATCAATATGATCTTTCTGCCTGTGGTTCTGCTAAGAACAGACAGATTGTTTCTTTAAAGCCGGTTACCAGTCAGAAAGCGCAAAGTGATCTGGAAACAAAAAGAAAAGAGCAGCAAAAGGGAAAATACACAGATACCTGGAATCGGTTTGAAAACCGTGTCGCCGTATTTGATAAGAAATATTTCAGTGAAAAAGCTATCAAACAACAGCTGCAGGATGGTAAAACAGCGGATACCTGTCTGGTGCTGGAATGGAATGCAAAGGATGACAGCTACCGGATTTATCTTTATATGCAGGATAGAAAAGAAAAAGTGCTGAAAAAAGAAAAATTATCCATTCAGGCTTCCGTTACCGAAAAAAAGCAGATCAAATATCCGAAATATAGTGTGGCTTCCAAAAAGAAGCTTGAAAATGCAGTGATCGATTGCTTTTACAATGATCCGGTCTTATATGAGGGCTGTATGTATCAAGCTTACAAATATGCATCATCGGTAGAAACGGGGAAAGGAGATTTTGCTATTCCGGTTTATAAGATCATCAGTGTAAAGAAACACAAAAAGCAGGTAAAGCTCTTAGGAGAATTTACATGGTATTGCTTTGCGGTATCGGATCAGACGGTATATGTTTCTAATAGTGGCGGTGGCGTAGGTGTTATGTATATGACAAAAGAGGAACAAAGGTATCGTGTGACCAAAATGGTACATCCAAGAGATGGAGCATACTTTAAAGAAGATCTTTTGAAACTTTTTGATCGGGATAAAAAAGCGGTGGATCGGTTGTTAGCAAGGAATTCACAGGAGGTACTGCAAAAGGAATTAAAAGAATACGTCAAAAAAAATGATCTTGCGATCAATTCATACAAAGCATTTGGATGGGATCCGGTGAAATTACGATAATAGCAAATAATATATGGCACGGATACATTATAGAAGAAAGGGCAGCGTTTTTTGATTCAAAACGCTGCCCTTTCTTGTGGTATAAATTGTTTTTAATCATGGAATACATAGTAAGCTGTCTATGATATTTCTGCCTGCTTTTGGCATATATAGTAAGCTGTTTACGGTATTCCTATTTATTCTTTTCCTGATACTCCAAAGCAGCACCGATGAATCCTTTGAATAATGGATGTGGTCTGTTTGGTCTTGACTTAAACTCAGGATGAGCCTGTGTCGCTATAAACCATGGGTGAGAAGGAATCTCACACATTTCTACGATACGTCCGTCAGGAGAAAGACCGGAAAGAAGCATACCATTCTTTTCTAAGTCTTCACGATAGTAGTTGTTTACTTCATAGCGATGACGATGTCTCTCACTGATCTGGTCTGTACCATATACTTTATGAGCAAGGCTGTCCTTAGCAAGCACACAAGGATACGCACCAAGACGTAATGTACCACCGATATCTTCTACTCCGTCCTGATCTTCCATTAAGTGGATAACAGGATGTGTTGTCTGAGGATCCAGTTCGATGCTGTGTGCATCGTTAAAGCCACAGACATGTCTTGCAAATTCTACGATACTAAGCTGCATACCAAGGCAGAGACCGAGGAATGGGATATTATGCTCACGGGCATATTTGATCGAAGTGATCATACCGTCTGTACCGCGGTCACCAAAACCACCCGGTACAATAATACCGCTGACATCACCAAGGATCTCTTCGGCATTCTCTTCATTGATCTCTTCAGAAGGAACCCATTTGATCGTTACATTGCTCTTATGAGCAAGTCCGCCATGTTTTAAGGATTCCACAACACTGATGTAAGCATCGTGTAATGTTGTGTATTTACCAACTAAAGCAACCGTAACATCTTTTTCTAAATGCTTTAATGTGTTGACCATTTCCTGCCATTCTTTCATATCGGGAGCAGGATCATCTAATTGCAAACACTCGCAGGCAACATCGGCAAGATGTTCTTTTTCCATGGCAAGAGGTGCTTCGTATAATGTCTCGACATCAAGATTTTGCATGACACACTTATTAGGAACATTACAGAAGAGAGCAATCTTATCTTTGATACCTTCTTCTAAAGGACGCTCGGTACGGCAGACAATGATATCAGGCTGGATACCCATTCCCTGTAACTCTTTTACACTTGCCTGTGTAGGTTTTGTCTTCATTTCACCGGATGCACCGAGATATGGAATTAAAGTTACATGGATCAAAATGGCATTTTCGCGTCCGACATCATGCTGGAACTGGCGGATAGACTCCAAGAAAGGCTGGCTTTCGATATCACCGACCGTACCACCTACTTCAATAATCGCAATCTGTGTATCTTTACATCCATCATTGCGGTAAAATCTGCTTTTGATCTCATTTGTGATATGTGGAATGACCTGAACCGTACCTCCACCGAAATCACCACGACGTTCTTTCGACAGAACAGACCAATATACTTTACCTGTTGTTACATTAGACTGCTTTGTCAGACTTTCATCAATAAAACGCTCATAATGACCAAGGTCTAAGTCAGTCTCTGCACCATCATCCGTAACGAAAACTTCACCATGCTGTACAGGGTTCATCGTTCCCGGATCGATGTTGATGTATGGATCAAACTTTTGCATCGTTACGCTGTAGCCGCGCATTTTGAGTAATCGTCCGAGGGAGGCTGCTGTAATTCCTTTTCCTAAGCCGGATACAACGCCACCGGTAACAAATACATACTTTACTGCCATTTGATTTATCCTCCTTGTAAATAGAAAAACAACTTATTGTATACATAAAAATCAGATCGCTGATCCTGCGTTTCTAGTATGATAAACAACAAAATCAACATTATACCATTATAACCTATAATGCCTCTGATGTTCAATCTTTTTTTGTGGCGGAAATGAAGATTTTTTCGCAAAGATGGGAAATAATTTGTGAAAAGTGCGAAAAATATATTCAGACAGGATGCCGGATATAGATATCCGGTAAGATCTGAGCATAAATTCACAATACATTAAGGTTTCTTTAAAGTTATGTCGGTTGCTTTTCTACTTCCTTAGATTTATAATGTGATACAGTATGAATAAGATAGAAAAAGTATCAGAGATTTTATTTTGGGAACAGTGTACTTGGATGCTCGAAAAACTCTTTTGATACAAAGACCTGAAAAGGAGGACAGCAGTGGATAATAATAATCGCAAAGATGAACAGAATAAAAAAAATAACCGGAATGGGATCATCATTTGTCTTGTCGTGGCAATAGGTGTTTTCCTTGTATTTTCTTTTATGCAGCGCCAGGTCAAAAGTGCGACGAATAAAGAGATCACATATGATCGCTTCCTTGAAATGCTAGAGGATGATCAGGTCAAGTCGGTTGTTCTGACTTCGAATGAGATCAAGATCACACCGGTTACGCAGCAGAATACAATTTATAAGATGACTTATTATACCGGATTGATCAATATGGATACCGGGTTGGTCGAACGGCTGCAAAAAGCCGGAGTTACATTTTCAAAAGATACTTCTGACGGTTCGTCGGGAATTGGCTATATGCTGTTGACATCATTACTTCCTTTCTTGCTTTTATGGGGCGGACTTTTCTTTATCTTCCGTACGATGAGCAAAGGCACCGGCGGAATGATGGGGGTTGGAAAAAGTACCGCAAAGATGTATGTACAAAAAGAGACCGGAGTTACGTTCAAAGATGTGGCAGGTCAGGAAGAAGCAATGGATTCGCTCAATGAACTGGTTGATTTTCTGCATAATCCGAAGAAATATACCGATATCGGTGCGAAACTTCCAAAAGGAGCTTTGTTAGTAGGACCTCCTGGAACCGGTAAGACGCTTCTTGCAAAGGCAGTAGCCGGAGAAGCCGGTGTTCCGTTCTTCTCTTTATCGGGATCAGACTTTGTAGAGATGTTTGTCGGTGTAGGTGCTTCGCGTGTGCGTGACCTTTTCAAGCAGGCACAGCAGATGGCACCATGTATCATCTTTATTGATGAGATCGATGCAATCGGTAAGAGTCGTGACAGCCGTTATGGCGGTGGTAATGATGAACGTGAGCAGACATTGAACCAGTTGTTGTCAGAAATGGATGGTTTTGACAGTTCGAAGGGATTAGTCATCCTTGGCGCGACAAACAGACCGGAAGTTCTGGATAAAGCACTTTTGCGTCCGGGACGTTTTGACAGACGTGTGATCGTTGAAAAGCCGGATCTCAAAGGCCGAGTCGATATTTTAAAAGTGCATGCTAAAGATGTTTTGATGGATGAATCGGTTGATTTTGATGCGATCGCATTGGCAACGAGTGGTGCTGTTGGTGCCGATCTTGCCAACATGATCAATGAAGCGGCGATCATGGCAGTACGCAGCGGCAGAAAGGCGGTCAATCAGCGTGATCTCTACGAAGCAGTAGAAGTTGTCATTGCCGGTAAAGAAAAGAAAGACCGCATTCTTGGAAAAGAAGAAAAGAGAATTGTAGCATATCATGAAGTCGGTCATGCACTTGTGACCGCATTACAAAAGAATGCAGAACCGGTACAAAAGATCACGATCGTACCACGTACCATGGGATCGCTTGGTTATGTAATGCAAGTACCGGAAGAAGAAAAATACCTGATGAGCAAGGAAGAGCTTTTAACACGTATCGTTACTTTGTTTGGTGGACGTGCTACCGAGGAACTTGTTTTTCATTCGGTAACGACCGGAGCTTCTAACGACATTGAGAAAGCAACATCATTGGCACGTTCTATGGTAACGCAATATGGTATGTCAGAGAAGTTCGGACTGATCGGACTGGAATCCGTAGAGAATAAATATCTTGATGGCAGAACCGTTATGAACTGTGGTGATGCGACAGAGGCAGAAGTCGATCAGGAAGTCATGAAGATCTTAAAATCATGCTATGAAAAGGCAAAGGAGCTTTTGTCAGGAAATATGGATTGCTTAGACAAGCTTGCTGAATATCTGATCGAGCATGAAACGATCACGGGCAAAGAGTTTATGAAAATCTTTCGTAAAGTCAAAGGAATCGAAGAGCCGGAAGGCGATCGTTATGATATGTTAGTGGTAGATGTTGATGGTACATTAGTAAACTCTAAGAAAGAAATTTCGGAACATACCAAAGCCGTTCTTATGGAGGCACAGCAAAGAGGTAAGACGGTTGCGATCGCAACAGGACGTTCGATTGCCGGAGTACGTCATGTAGCAAAAAATATCGGTCTGCCGGAGTATGGCGGTTATGTGATCGCAAGCAATGGTACAACTGTTGTGAATTGCCATAACGGAAAATGCATTTATAATCAGGAAATTCCTTCTGATATGTATGAACCGGTATTTGAAGCTGCTAAGATGGCAGATGTAGGTATTCTGGTATTTCATGACGATGCGAAAGAACTGATTTCCGGTAATGGCATCAACGAATATGTCGTTGCAGATGCAAAAGCCTGTGATGTGGCAATTCGTGAAGCTGATCATTTTATCAAAGAATTAACCTTCCCGATCAACAAGTTCCTGTTAGCAGGTGATCCGGACCGTATGAAAGAAGTCGAACGGATCATGAAAGAGAAGTTTGCTGACAGACTAAACATTTTCCGTTCTGATCCATATTATCTCGAAGTTCTTCCAAAATTTGTGGATAAGGGTGTAGCAGTTGAAAAGCTGATGAAGCATCTGGATATCAAGAAAGCAAAGGTAATCTGTGTCGGTGACAGTTATAATGATCTGCCAATGCTTCGTTGTGCAGGACTTGGTGTTGCGATGGGCAATGCGCAGGAAGAAGTGAGGGAAGCTTCTGATTATGTGACTGCAAGTAATGATGAAGATGGTGTAGCCAAACTGGTTGAAAAATTTATGACACCAATTTCAGAAGAGGAGCAGGGAAAGTCAGAGGAGACTGTTGCGGTCGAAAAGACAGATTCTGTCGGAACAGATGATCTTACAGAGATATAATAATGTAATTTGGCAAAAGCAGATTATGTAATAAAAAAGCTGTAAGTAAAGAGACAGAAAGCCGGAAAAGAAAGCGTTACTGTCAGATCAGTAAGAAAAGTCGAAAGTCAAGATTACCATCAGATGATCAAGAGATAGAAAGACTTAAAAATAAGAACAGCTAATTGGCAAAGATTTCATATAAGAAAAATGCCAATTAGCTGTTTTTACTTTTTTATGGAATAGGAAAATGCTCGTATAGTAGTGGTGCATCACCAAGAATTGCTTTAATAATTCTTGCACTTTTTTATATCATTTCATCTACTAATTTCAGATGATATTTTTGGGCGAGTTCGACACAAAGCTCATAGACATGGTGATTTTGCAAATGTCTCGGTGTGTGTGCATCGACACCGATGATCGCAGAGTTGCCGACCTGTCCGGCAAGAGCGAGGAACTCTGTGCGAGGATAGTGTCGTCCCTGATACTTTCCAAGCATATTGATCTCGATGGGGATATTATGCTCTTTTAGATAGTGACAAAGGCGCAGCATATGTTTTGCATAAATCTCTAAAGAACCCTGATAATTGATCAGATCGGGATGTGCCAGATAAAGGTAGCGTCCGGAATCCAATCCTTCGATCACGGTATCTACGTATTTTTTAAGAACGGATTCATCCTGTGTTTCTGTTCCGGTATAAGGAAAGAGCTCATGCTCTAAGAAATGCTGTCCGAGTATCACATAATCGATTGGATAATCCTTTAAAAAGGCATCCTGTTTTTCTACCAGAGCAGGCAGATATTCTGCTTCGAACCCGATCAGGATACGGATGTCTTTTTTATATTCTTCACGCAGCATTTCCAAAGAACGGCAGTAATCATCCACCTCATCAGGCAGCATTCGTATTTTTGAAACAAAATCATCGTCATAGATCCAAGGACAATGATCCGAAAAACCCAGTGTTTTAATTCCTGCTTTGATCGCAGCCTCTACATATTCTTTATCTTCTCCGTCGGCATGTTTGCAACGGAAAGTATGTGTATGATAATTCGCTTTCATATCTGGTATCATTGTTTTTCCCTTTCGTCGGTTCTGTTTTTATTCGTATTGATTATACTACGCACTTTGCGATTTGAAAATAGAGTTTTTGATGTCAAGCTTTCTTACATTGCGAATCCATGATATAATAACTCCAAAATCCAAGCGTAGAACGCTTGCCGCACTTCGTGCTTAAAGATTTTGTCATTCATGAATTCTGCACAAGAAAGCAAGCTCTCTTGTGTTGCGAATTCATGATATAATGAAACATGCAAAAGAAAAGGGAGCGACTGCGAAGCAGGCATTTCCTTTTCATGCATGTTTCAACGAACAAAGGTTTCTGCGAAGCAGAAAGAAAAGCTCTGCAAGAGCGGCTTTGTGAGTCTGACCGTTGCAAAAGAAAAGGGAGCGACTGCGAAGCAGGCATTTCCTTTTCATGCATGTTTCAACGAACAAAGGTTTCTGCGAAGCAGAAAGAAAAGCTCTGCAAGAGCGGCTTTGTGAGTCTGACCGTTGCAAAAGAAAAGGGAGCGACTGCGAAGCAGGCATTTCCTTTTCATGCATGTTTCAACGAACAAAGGTTTCTGCGAAGCAGAAAGAAAAGCTCTGTAAGAGCGACTTTGTGAGTCTGACCGTTGCAAAAGAAAAGGGAGCGACTGCAAAGCAGGCATTTCCTTTTCATGCATGTTTCAACGAACAAAGGTTTCTGCGAAGCAGAAAGAAAAGCTCTGTAAGAGCGACTTTGTGAGTCTGACTGTGCAAAAGAAAAAACAAGTAAAGGATGAGAGAGGAAAAAATATGAGTCAGGAAAAGAAAAAAACTTCAGAAGCAAAAGTAGAGAATATCTACCGGTTAGATGGAAGGGTTCCGCTTTCAAAAGCCATTCCGTTTGGATTACAACATGTGCTTGCGATGTTTGTAGCAAATTTAGCACCTGTTTTGATCGTATGCAGTGCCGCATTGGTAAGAGGAACAGGAAAGAACCTGTCGGGTGCAGAAATCACAAGCCTGTTACAATGTGCGATGTTTGTAGCGGGAATCGGAACATGTTTGCAATTATATCCTATCTGGAAGATTGGTTCGGGACTTCCGATCGTGATGGGAGTAAGCTTTACTTTTTTAGGTAGTCTTTTATTGATCTGTACGAATCCAAAGCTTGGTTATGAAGGTATGATCGGTGCTGTCATTCTGGGCGGTATTTTTGAAGGTCTTGTGGGACTGAGTGCTAAATATTGGAGAAAATTTCTGACTCCGGTTGTGTCAGCCTGTGTTGTCATTGCAATCGGTCTTTCCCTTTTGTCAGTTGGTATGAATTCATGGGGCGGCGGAAGTGGAGCAAAAGATTTTGGCAGCCTGCATAATCTATTGGTAGGTGCATTTACATTGATCGTATGTCTGGTAGCGCATTACCGCTTAAAAGGTGTGTATAAGAATTTGAATATATTGGTTGGCCTGGTTGCCGGTTATGCATTATCTGCAATCCTTACTTTGACCGGAACCGCCAAAATGATTGATTTTTCCGGGATTTCTAAAACAGTAGAAGAAGTTGGATTTTTTAGCATTCCTAAGCTTGTTTTCCTGACAGAACATAAACCGGTATTTCAAATAGGAGCATTCTTTACAATTGCAATCGTCTTTTTGGTTTCGGCTGCTGAAACAACAGGAGCAACGACAGCGGTCGTAAAAGGCGGTCTGCATCGGGAACTGTCGATTCGTGAATTGCAGGGTTCATTAGCCGTTGATGGCTTTTCCAGTGCACTTTCAGGATGTTTTGGCTGTCTGCCGTTGACTTCTTTTAGCCAGAATGTCGGATTGGTTACGATGACAGGTGTTGTCAACCGTTTTACCCTTTTGATGGGAGCATTGATCCTGATCCTTGCTTCGCTGTTTCCACCGCTTGGAGCATTCTTTCATTCACTTCCACAGGCTGTTTTGGGAGGATGTACGGTTATGATGTTTGGTTCGATCCTGTTTGAAGGAATCAAAATGTTAAAAGAGTGCGAGTTTGATAATCGGACAATGATCATTGTGTCACTTTCCTTTTCGATCGGTGTTGGTCTGACACAGACAGATGGCAACTTCTTCGCAGCATTTCCACAGGCAGTCGGAGATATTTTTAATGGAAACGCAGTAGCAGGTGTTTTTGTGGTATCTTTGCTGCTTAGTTTGTTTTTGCCAAAAAGTAAGAAGAAGCATTCACAAAAATCATAAAAAGAACAATAAATCATAAAAAGAACAATAAATCATAAAAAGAACAATAAATTATAAAAAGAACAATAAATCATAAAAAGAGATTGCAACCTTTCTTTACGGAACATAGACGGAAAAAATGTTTTGACCCAGTCTGTGTAGAAAAGGTGCAATCTCTTTTTGGATTCATGTATAGAGCAATCAGGAAACTTCCATTGTATTTTGCCTGCTCATTGTACTCAGCAGATTAAAAAGTCTGTCAAATAATTTATCACATATGATCGTGTAAGCAGAACCAAAGACATTTAATACAATACGCAGCAGTACAGCGGTTCGCATTCCAAACAGACCGGATGCGATCGAGAGTGCACCAAATGTATTAAAGACGGTCTGCCAGGAATATCCGGCAGAATAACCGACACCGATACCTCCGATCACACCAATGTATGGATAGAGAGAGGTCGGAAGGACATGATATAAAATGATAAAGAAAAGGCATCCTACAATGTTAAATGCCCCTCTTTTTTGCGCTCTTTGTCTGCTGTCCGCTGAAAACGGAAGACAGACGGACATACAGGCAATCCCTGCCCACATTGCTCTTGGCAGTCCGAGTAGTGAGACAATAAAAATAGCACCGGATACGATAAAAGTCAGCTTGATATACCAGCGGTTTCTTGCTGAAAATAATGTGAATTCATGGAAAAGATCAAAAAAAGTACGGTGGTAAGGACGATTTTTTTGGTTCTTGTAAAAAACAGCCATGCAAAGACACATGCCAAATAACAGACTGATCACGCGCATCTGATATGCTTTGCCCGTTACGTCATATCCTAACAGCAAAAGGTAGCCGAGTACAAATGTTGAATGGTTATACATAATTACATTATGACAGCCAAGCAGCATTAATAAGAAAATGCAGGAAAGATTGATCAATAAGGCAGGCAATGGAGATACCACATTGCTGAAGCGCGGACCAATGATCAGGATCATAAAAATTCCGGCAATGCATAGCAATCCATGTGTGGTACGGATGCCAAAGTCTGCCTGGCGAAGCACGAGAAGCGCCAAAAGAACAACGACACCGGCCACACTGTTTTGTGAACCAAAGACAGCACTAAAGGCGGTTACCGTAAAAAAGCAAAAAGCCATCACAAGATAGACTTTAAAGTTGTAGATTAAAATGTGTCGGCGACGTTCTTTCGGATCGGTTGTTGTTTTGATAAGATTTTTTGATCCGGTAGAGCTTAATTGTAATTCCTGATAAAATGTCATAATATTTCTCCGTTTCTTATATGTGTATTCTCGGTGTCGTTTCAAATCAAATCTTTCCAGATGGGTTTTCATATACAGCTTCTATCTCGAAATTTTTTCTCAGAAGGTACTAAGAGTAGATTCATGTAAAATTTCATTTGCCTGTTCAATCGTGGAAAAAAGAGTTTCAAGATCCTCTTTTCCCATTTCTTTTTGTAAACGATAAATCGGTTCCATGTAATATTGGTATGCGTTATCAATTTCTTTTTTTCCTTTTTGTGTGACAACGATCGAATAGCTTCGCTTGTCTGTCGTACTTTTCTTTTTTAAGATCATACCTTTCTGTGTCAGTCCGTCGATCAGACGGCTGATCATTGTTTTGCTGATCCCCATCGTTGAAGTCAGCATTCCGGGTGTGACAGCTTCTTTTGATAAAGCGACATGGTACATCAGGTCTATTTCCTGTGCCGAAAGAGCCTCGCCTTTCGGTGTCTTTCGAATGGCAAGATTGCAAAAAAGACGTAATGTTCCATGCATTTGTACAATTTGTTTCCAGTTGTTATTTTTCATTTTGTTCCTGCTTTCCTGTTATATATACTCCCGGATATCTTATTAAAACGAATTCTTTCAGCTGCATTTTCGATATAGTAACTCTAAAATCCAAGCGTTGCACGCTTGCCGCACTTTCGTGCTTGAAGATTTTATCGTTCATGAATTCTGCACAAGAAAACAAGTTCTCTTGCGTTGCGAATTCATGATATAGTAACTCTAAAATCCAAGCGTTGCACGCTTGCCGCACTTTCGTGCTTGAAGATTTTATCGTTCATGAATTCTGCACAAGAAAACAAGTTCTCTTGCGTTGCGAATTCATGATATAATAACTCTAAAATCCAAGCGTTGCACGCTTGCCGCACTTTGTGCTTGAAGATTTTATCGTTCATGAATTCTGCACAAGAAAACAAGTTCTCTTGTGTTGCGAATTCATGATATACTGCTTCTGTTTTCGTTATATACATCGGTATTTAGTTTACAATGTGAACTAAATACAAAGAGCACTATAATCTTTTTTGAAAGAAAAGTCAAGAGCAGAAGTATTCCTTATATTAAGGGAGCAGAAGCAATTCTTATACATAGGGGCAGGATGTGGAAAACACGACAAAACCCCTCAACAGAGGGGCTTTGTCACTTTCTATAAAGAAAATTAAGATGTTCTTGTGGGATTTTTTATAATTCACAAAAGAGTATGGTATCATTTCTTTTTGTATGATCACTAAAAGCGATCATAGCATTTTCAGATCGTACCTGTGATCACTAATGTGCTGACACCCGGATTTACAAGCCAAGCGCCGGTGACAGGATCCTGTGTATAGCTTGCAGCAGGAACTGTAATTTCACCTGCAAGAGTAGCAAAAAGTCCGGTTGTTTCATCATAAGTGTAGTTGGTTGTTTCTCTCCATGCGGTATCATTAAATGTGACAGAAATGTTAGAAAGGACAGGATCAAACGTATCTGTGATCACGGCGTTTGATCCTGCAAGGGCGGGTGCACTTCCGGAATTCTGAATCAGGAAAGTGTAAGTGAGCTGACCGTTTTCAGCCACAGGAACCGGGCTGACAGATTTTGTGATATTTAACAAAGGTGAGCTGTCAGCAAGGACCGATTCGTTGACCGTGATCGGTGTAATACCGCCACCGCTGATAACAGCAGTATTGTTGATCGAAGATTCCGGAGCTAAAGGTGCAAACTGATTGGTAGTTACTTCATATACGATCGTAACATTTCCGTTGGCAGGAATGGAAATTCCGGTGATCGTAAGAGGTGGTCCGGCTGTAATGGTTGGTGCCGGCTGAAGAGTGCCATTGATATAATAGTGGATCGTATCAGCAACATAGGTTAATGGTGTCAGGGTAGTTGTATTAAATTCATAAGTTCCAAGATCATCTTTGATCGTCAGATCCGTAAATGCTGTATTACCGGCATTTACGAGAGTGATCAGATAAGTGATCGTATCATTCTGGCCATACGTTGGCTGCATGGCAGTTTTTTTCGCAGAAAGAACTTCTAAAATCTCACCAACGGCGATATTGGAATTAGTAACTGCATTGCCATAGCGAAGCTGTGCCTGATTGGTAAATCGTGCCATTTGTGTTCTCCTTGTCAAATAGGTATATAATTACTATATGTCTTAAAAGAACATGGGTAACCCGAAAAGGATTTTTATTCTGACAGATGCAAAGAAAATAACAGAAATCCTGCTTCGACAAGATGGAAAAAAGGCAAAAAATTGCTTTGACAAGTTTGAAAAAAGTAAAACAACTGCTTTAACAGGATGGAAAAAGGCAAAAAAACTGCTTTGACAAGTTTGAAAATAACGACAGAAAAAATCGAAAAACAAAATCGGAAATTAAAATGTGAAAATACATTTTAATCATGAGGAATATCATGAAATCTGCCGGATAATTCCTCGGTTTTGACAATATTGATAAAGGCATGTGGATCGATGGAGCGGATCAATGGTATCAATTCTCTTTTGGCTTCGGAGTTGATCACGGAGTAGATTAATGTTTTTTCTTTCTCTTCATAGCATCCGATTCCCTGAAAAAGCGTAGCATCATGGTTTGTCAGCTCACGGATCGCTTTATAAATTTCATCCGAATGATCCGAAATGATAAAGAGCGTTTCTTGTTTATAATGTTTATATAATGCCTGGATCACCTGTGTGCTGCAAAACTGGTAAATGATCGAATACAGTGCGATCGACCAGCCAAATAATGCTCCGGCAACTGTCAGGACAAGAATATTTCCAAGGAAAATATAGTTCCATGCATCAATGCCTTTTTCCTGAGACAGCCAGATGCTGATAAAATCAGTACCACCGGTTGTTGTACCTACGTTCAGACACAGGCTGACTGCAAATCCGTTGATGATCCCGCCAAATACGCTGACTAAGAGTGCATCCTGTGTGAAAACATAGGCAGGCAGCAGATCGACAAAGATACTTGATAAAAAGATGACAATGATCGAATACAAAGTAAAGCGTTTCCCTATAAAACGAAAAGCAATATAGGCAGGAAACAGATTCAGAACTATATTAAAAAAAGTATATGGAATGCTGATATGAAAAAAGTGGATCCCGATCTGCTGCAATAAAAGGGATACACCGGAAAAACCACCGGGCAGCAGATTGGCAGTTTTTGCAAAACAGCGCAGATTCCATGCATATAGGATGGATGCAAAAAGGATTACAAATATACGAAACACCTGATAGAATGCAGGGTGTTTGTTTTCAACAGTCTGGAACATAAAATCCCTCCTCTTTTATCTTTTTGATATATCATAGCATAGGATGGCAAGCTCGACCAACATAAAAATAAAAAAAGAATTGACAACGAAAGAAAAAAGAATTATATTGATAACGGTGTTATATAACGCCGTTATGGAAGGAGAGAAGCGTGGCAAAACAAATAGAAGGTGTGTCAGAACGTATTCTGGCATGTGCGAAAGAGGAATTTTTAGAGAAAGGTTTTTCAGAGGCTTCCCTACGGTCAATCGCAGCAAAGGCAGATACAACGACAGGGTCGATCTATTCCAGATATGGTGGAAAAGAAGAACTTTTTGGTGAGATCGTAGAGCCGGCAGCAGAATATTTGATCGCTATGTTTACCAGAACACAGGAAAATTTTCATGCAATGGATGTAGAAGAACAGCCAAAGAAGATGGAAGGAACTGTTCAGAATGGCATGCATGAAATGTTAGATTACATCTATGAAAATTTTGAGACATTTGAGTTACTTCTGGATGCATCCTATGGAACAAAATTTCAACATTTTGTCGAATGTCTGGTAGAGATAGAGACAAAATATACCTATCGCTATATGGAAGATATGCATATGGCAAAGCAGACGCAGAATGTCATTACGGAAGATTTTGTGCATATTATGACAACAGCACTCTTTGAAAGTGTTTTCGAAGTGGTGCGGCACAAAATGACAAAAGAAGATGCGGTCCGCTATATTGATATGCTGTCGCTTTATCATTATGCGGGATGGGATGCGATCTTACAAATTTCAGAAAAATAAGCATACAGGTTGTATATTGGAAAATATGCAGCCTAAAAAAATACCACATGGTTAGTTAAAACTAATGCAAGTAACACAAAACTACTAAAAATTATCCGTATCATACCTGACCACACTTTCAACTATCCAAACACAAAATAAAAGCCATTTGCAAAACACATATCACACTTTATCAAAATTCTCCTTACGAGAAAATATTCCAATGCGTCATATCTTTACAGAGTGCATTGTCTTTCTCCTGCTTTTGAATTTTGAAGCACTGCTTCACCTGATAAGAATTTCTAAGATTTTTTGCTTTTTTGCCTTGATTATGGGCGCTCTCATCTGATATAGGGGGCAAGGACCAGTTCTGATGTACATTGCTGTTAGGGCTCTCTAAGCCCGTTGCCACTTGCACTTCAAAAAGTGTATTTGCTTTTTGAAGTGCTATGTGTGCACTACGTGGCTTTGCGAAGCGGGAGCGTGCCCTACACAGCAATGCTACTCAGACTGAGTCGCCCCTATAGTTATGCCCCGCGCCCAATCAGCAAAAAAGCTTAAAAAATCAGAAATTCTAATCAGCCGTCGTGTCTATCCAAAATGTAAAAAGCAAGAGAAAGACAAATGAAAAACTGTCGATAATGACGCAATAGAATGTATTTCTCGTGAGGAGGTTTTGAAAAAAATATTTCGTGTTTTGCAAATGGCGAAAAAGAGAATATGGAGGTAAGAAATGAAAAAACAAAGTGCATTAACAAGACTCTTTGAGTATGCGGGCAATTATAAGTATTTTACGATGCTGTCGCGTATACTTTCCGTGATCAGTGCATGGATTGCACTTGTGCCATTTTATTACATATGGCGTATCATGAAAGAAGTGTTAGACGTAGCACCGGCATATGATCAGGCAAAAGGAATCACATCGTTAGGCTGGAGTGCCGTTGGCTTTGCATTGTTGTCCATGATCATTTATATCGTGGCATTGATGTGTTCGCATATTGCAGCGTTCCGTATTCAGGCAAATATGCGTTCCGCCATGATGCATAAGATCGTAAAGCTGCCATTAGGCTTTATGGATCATGACGGCAGCGGTAAGATCAGAAAGATCGTGCAGGAATCCAGCGAAGCGACAGAAACCTATCTGGCGCACCAGTTGCCGGATCGTGCCGGAGCGATCGCAACACCGATCGGACTGTTGGTACTCTTAGTCGTATTTGACTGGAGACTTGGTTTATTAAGTCTTGTGCCGGTTGTTACAGCATTTCTCATAATGAGCAGTATGACCGGAAAAAACATGGAGATCAAAATGAAAGAATACCAGAATTCGCTTGAAGAAATGTCAAGCGAGGCAGTCGAATACATCCGTGGTATTCCGGTTGTAAAGACATTTGGCCAGTCGGTCTTTTCATTTAAGCGTTTCCGTAAAGCAATCGATAATTATGAGAAATGGGTAATTTCCTATACAAAAGATATGCGTCTTCCGATGGTCGGATATACAACAACGATCAATGCAGTTTTTGCCATTCTGATCGCAGCTGCATTCTGGTTTTCAAAAGGCACAGACGATAAAACATTTCTGCTGAATCTATTATTTTATATCATTATTACACCGATCATTACAGTAACGTTAAATAAGATCATGTATTCCAGCGAAAATAAAATGCTTGTGGAAGATGCATTAAAAAGAGTGGATGGCATCTTAGAGCGTGAGCCGTTAGAACAGGCAAAAGAGCCCAAAATGCCAAAAGATGCATCGATTGTATTTGAAAATGTATCATTCCGTTATAAGGATGGTATTACGGATGCCTTACATGGTGTGAATTTGAAAATTGAACCGGGAGAGCATGTAGCATTTGTCGGACCATCCGGTGGCGGTAAGACAACATTAGCAAGTCTGATCGCAAGATTTTTTGATGTGACAGAGGGAAAACTTGTTGTCGGTGGCGTGAATGTCAAAGAGATTGCCGATGAAAAATTAATGGAGACCGTTTCGTTTGTTTTTCAGGACAGCAAGCTTTTGAAAATGTCGATCTATGACAATATCCGCATGGGCAAAAAAGATGCAACAAAAGAGCAGGTACTTCATGCATTAAAAGAAGCACAATGCATGGATATCATTGAAAAAATGCCTCAGGGAATTGATACGGTGATCGGTACGCGGGGGACTTATGTATCGGGAGGCGAGGCGCAGCGTCTGTCGATCGCAAGAGCGATGTTAAAGGATGCACCGATCCTGATCTTAGATGAAGCAACAGCGTTTGCGGATCCTGATAATGAAGTCAAAGTACAGGAAGCATTTTCGAGATTGTCAAAAGGCAAGACCGTTATTATGGTCGCACACCGCCTTTCTTCGGTAACCAATGCAGACTGCATCTGTGTCTTAAAAGATGGTGAGATCGTTGAGACAGGAAACCATGAATCATTGACAAAACAAAATGGCATTTATGCTCATATGTGGAAAGAATACAACCAGTCAATCCGGTGGAAGGTAGGTGTATCAGATGAAAAATAAAATGACATGGCAGGAAAAATTACAGCATAAATATGCACTTTCCAAACAGGGTGCTACCGACATGATGTATGCTTTTATATCCGCTACGATATCAAATATTGTACTAATGTTCCCGGTGGGGGTGTTATATTGCATGGTTAGAGATTATATGAACAATACACTTTTCGGTAAAGCATTGTTTTATGCGATCGCGACTGTGATCTGTCTGGTATTGATTGCGATCACAACGTATATCCAGTATAATGCGACATTTCTTTCTACATATGTAGAAAGTGGTGTGCGAAGATTAAATCTTGCAGAGAAAATGCGCAAATTACCATTATCGTATTTTGGCAAAAAGGATCTTTCGGATCTTACCAGTACGATCATGGCAGATTGTGCAACGATGGAAACTGCTTCTTCCCATTGGATACCGGAACTGATTGGTTCGTGCATTTCTACTACATTGATCGCGATCGGACTGCTTTTCTTTGAGTGGCGTATGGCACTTGCAGCACTCTGGGTTCTGCCGGTGGCATTTCTGATCGTAGGCTGCTCTTCTTCGGTACAAAAGAGAATGGGCAGAAAGCAGATGAAACTAAAGATGGAATGCGCAGATGGTATTCAGGAATGCTTAGAGTCTGTGCGTGATCTTCGTGCAAATAATGCACAGGAAGATTATATGGAAGGACTTGACTGTAAGATCAAAGCTGTAGAAAAGCATGCGGTTGTTACGGAACTCGGAATGGCTGTCTTTGTATCGGGAGCACAGATGATCTTAAAGTTCGGAATTGCAACAGTTGCTCTTGTAGGTGGTATTCTGCTTTCGAATGGAAGTATTGATCTGTTGACATTTTTTGCATTTCTTTTAGTGGTATCACGCCTGTATGATCCGTTACAGATCTCGTTACAGAACTTAGCAGCGATCATTTCCACAAATGTACAATGTGAACGACTTGACGAAATATTGTCGCATGATATCCAGATCGGCAATACGCAGATGGAATATAATGGATTTGATATCACATTTTCCAATGTCGGCTTTTCTTATGACACACAGGAAAATGTATTAAAAGATGTCAGTTTTACAGCACAGCAGGGAGAAGTGACTGCCTTGATCGGACCATCCGGTGGTGGTAAAACGACGGTTTCACGGTTGGCATCCCGTTTCTGGGATATCAAAAAGGGATGTATTTGTGTCGGTGGAATGGATATTGCAAAAATTGATCCGGAGACGTTGATGCAATTATATTCAATTGTTTTTCAGGATGTTACTTTATTCAATAATACGATCATGGAAAATATCCGTATCGGCAGACAGGATGCAACGGATGAAGAAGTGATCGCTGCTGCTGAATTAGCTCATTGTGAAGAGTTTGTTATGAAACTTCCAAAAGGCTGGAATACGATGATCGGTGAAAACGGATCTGAATTATCCGGTGGGGAACGTCAGAGGATTTCGATCGCCAGAGCATTTTTAAAAGATGCACCGATCATTCTTCTGGATGAAGCAACAGCCTCGTTGGATGTGGATAATGAGACACTGGTACAGGAATCGTTATCAAAGCTGATTCGTAACAAGACTGTTTTGATCATTGCGCATCGTATGAGAACGGTTGCAAATGCCGATAAGATCGTTGTATTAAAGGATGGTGTTGTTGCCGAAGAAGGATCACCAAAAGAGCTGGAAGCAAAGAAAGGAATCTACAGTCATATGGTGACTTTGCAACAGAAGGCAGCAGATTGGGCGTTGTAAATGCAAACAGGTACCGATCAGAGCATATAAACAGTAATGTGAAAGTAAAACAGGTACCGATTAGGGCATATAAACAGTAATGTGAAAGTAAAACAGGTACCGATCAGGGCATATAAACAGCAACGTAGAAGTAAAACAGGTGCAGATCAGAGCATATAAACAGCAACGTAGAAGTAAAACAGGTGCAGGATCAGAGCATATAAACAGCAACGTAAAAGTAAAACAGGTGCAGGATCAGAGCTTGTAGATGTAGGAACAATATGGAAATATGTGCTTTAAAATTGCACAAAAATTTTCTGAAAAATGCGGAATTTCGGGTAATTTACTTAAAATTTACATTTGCTATTGACAAATAATCTGTTTAAAATTACCATACAGGGTACAGCAGTTTTTAGATTACTTTTATAGGAGAGAATAATTTGGGTGGGGACTATTTCCTGTATTTGTATTTTGGATTGCTGACATTGCAAACTCAATAAAAGGAGGAATTCTCATGAGATTATGGAAAAAAGCATTAAGTGTGCTGCTTGTATCTGCAACAGCAATTTCAATGTGTGCCTGCGGCGGTGCAAAGAAAGGTTCAGGATCATCTGATACATTTAAGATTGGTGGTATCGGACCAACAACCGGTGATGCAGCAATTTACGGAAAGGCCGTTAAGAATGGTATTCAGCTTGCTGTTGATGAGATCAACAAAGACGGCGGTATCAATGGTAAGAAGATCGAATATAAATTTGAAGATGACCAAAACGATACAGAGAAATCTGTTAATGCTTACAACAGCTTAAAAGATTGGGGTATGCAGATGTTAGTCGGTACGGTTACATCAAACCCTTGTACAGCAGTCGTAGAGGAATCTCATAATGATAATATGTTTCAGTTGACACCTTCTGCTACAGCAGTAGAATCTATTCAGTACGACAACGCATTTCGTATGTGTTTCTCTGATCCTAATCAGGGTAGTGCTTCAGCAGATTATATTGCCGATCATAAGATTGCTACAAAAGTAGCTGTAATTTACAATAGTTCGGATCCTTATTCATCAGGTATCTATCAGAAATTCGCAGAAGAAGCAAAAGCTAAGAAGCTTGACGTTGTAGCTGCGGAAGCATTTACAGCAGACAGCAAGACAGACTTTTCGGTACAGATCCAGAAAGCACAGAATGCAGGTGCTGAGATGGTATTCCTTCCAATCTACTATCAGGAAGCTTCTTTAATCCTTGCACAGGCTAAAAAAGCCGGATTTACACCAAAATATTTTGGTTGTGATGGTATGGATGGTATCCTTGCATTAAAGGGATTTGACAAAGAACTTGCAGAAGGACTTATGTTCTTAACACCATTTACTGCAGATGCACAGGATGATAAGACACAGACATTTGTAAAAGCTTATAAAGCAGCATTTAAAGATACTCCGATCCAGTTTGCCGCAGATGCTTACGATTGTGTATATAGCATTAAGGCAGCCGCTGAAAAGGCAAAGATTACACCGGATCAGAGCGTATCTGATATCAGTGATGCATTAAAGAAATCTATGACAGAAATTAAGATGGATTGTCTGACAGGTACAAACATTACATGGAAGTCAGACGGAGAACCTTCTAAGGAGCCAACCGTCGTAACCGTTCAGAATGGTGCGTATAGTATCGCACAGTAATGAATTTCTGTTCAACGCGATAAGAAGATGAAGAAAAGTCTGTACGAACGCTGACAGTTCGTACGGACTTTTTTTATGGAATAGGAAAATGCTCGTACAGTGGTGGTACACATAGCAAAGCGCTGGCTTTGCACTTTTTTATGGAATAGGAAAATGCTCGTACAGTAGCGGTACACCAACAAGTAAGGAACAAGTATCGTACTTACTCTTTTAGTTGTTTTTCTCTTCAAAAAATGCTAAAATAGTAAAGATTTAGTTGTATACAAAAATACAAAAAATAGAGGAGGAAGATTATGAGCTTTATATCATATCTGATTAATGGATTAGGTCTGGGAAGCGTATATGCTATTATTGCTCTGGGATATACCATGGTTTATGGTATTGCAAAGATGTTAAACTTTGCACATGGTGATGTTATCATGATTGGTGCATATGTTGCATTGCTTAGCATGACACATGCCGGTATGCCGGTGCTTCCGGCCGTTTTGATCTCAGTTGTGGCATGTACTGTTTTAGGATTGCTGATCGAAAGAGTGGCTTACAAACCGCTTCGAAATGCATCCTCATCATTAGCTGTTTTGATCACAGCAATTGGTGTCAGTTACCTGCTTCAGAACATAGCACTTTTGATGTTTGGTGCAAATGCACAGACATTTCCATCTGTAGTCAAATGGAAAGGACTTTCTTTGGCCGGTGGCAAATTAACAATCTCAGGTGAGACATTAGTCACGATCATTGTCTGCATCATTATCATGATTGCATTGATACTTTTTGTGCAAAAGACAAAACCGGGTCAGGCAATGCGTGCGGTATCTGAAGATCGTGGTGCAGCACTTTTAATGGGTATCAACGTCAATGGTACGATCGCACTTACTTTCGCGATCGGTTCGGGACTTGCAGCAATCGCAGGCGTCCTTCTTTGTTCGGCATATCCAAGTCTGACGCCGTATACAGGAGCTATGCCGGGTATCAAGGCATTCGTTGCAGCGGTATTTGGTGGAATCGGTTCGATACCGGGTGCTTTTATCGGTGGTATTTTACTTGGTATCATTGAAATCTTTGGTAAAGCATATATTTCATCACAGATGGCAGATGCGATCGTGTTTGCTGTGCTGATCGTTGTGCTGTTAGTCAAACCAACCGGTTTGTTAGGCAAAAAAATACAAGAGAAAGTGTAGGTGGCTGTTATGTTAAAAAAATTATCCAAACAGAAAATAAGCGATATCATCACCTATGGCATTGTATTAGTTGCTTTTATCGTGATGCAGATCTTAATTAATGCAGGACAGATTTCTTCTTTATTTGAAGGATTGATGGTTCCGCTTTGTACTTATATCATTTTGGCGATCTCTTTAAACCTTGTGGTTGGTGTACTGGGAGAATTAAGTCTTGGTCATGCCGGCTTTATGTGTGTCGGTGCTTTTACGAGTGCATTCTTTTCAAAATGTATGCAGGATACGATCACAAATTCAATTGTGCGTTTTCTGATCGCACTTCTGATCGGTATTGTTGTAGCTGCTATTTTCGGACTACTGATCGGTATTCCGGTATTACGTCTGAATGGTGATTATTTAGCTATCGTTACACTGGCTTTTGGTGAGATCATCAAAAACATTGTCAATGTACTTTTCATCGGAAAAGATTCCAAAGGTTTTCATTTTTCAACCAAAGATGTGATGGCATTGAATATGGAACCGGACGGTAAAGTTATCGTCAATGGACCGCAGGGAATTACCGGAGCACCGAAAGATGCTACATTCTTTATAGGATTTATTCTTGTTCTGATCACATTGTTTATCGTGCTGAACCTGATCCATTCCAGAGACGGTCGTGCGATCATGGCGATCCGTGATAACAGAATTGCGGCAGAATCCATTGGTATCAATATTACAAAATATAAATTAATGACATTTACGATCTCTGCTGCAATGGCAGGAGCAGCCGGTGTATTATATGGTCATAACCTTTCCAATCTGACTGCAAACACCAATAACTTTGGTTATAACATGTCGATCAACATTCTGGTATTCGTTGTACTTGGTGGTATCGGAAACATTCGCGGTTCGATCATTTCAGCCGTTGTATTGACGATTCTTCCGGAACTTCTCCGTGGACTGTCAGATTATCGTATGTTGATCTATGCGATCGTTCTGATCGTAATGATGCTCTTTAACTGGGCACCAAAAGCAATCGAATGGCGTGAAAAGTATCTTTCATTCAAAAAGAATAAAAAGGAGGCTGTAAAATAATGGAAAATGTATTGGATGTTAAAAATCTCGGAATTTCCTTTGGTGGTCTCCGCGCAGTAAATGACTTTTCGGTTTCGATCAAAAAGGAGCAGCTTTATGGTCTGATCGGACCAAATGGTGCCGGTAAAACAACGATCTTCAACCTTTTAACAGGTGTTTATAAGCCGGATAGCGGTAAGATCATCTTAGATGGAACGGATGTAACCGGAAAATCCACGATCGATATCAATAAGGCAGGAATTGCAAGAACCTTTCAGAATATCCGACTGTTTTCACAGCTTTCGGTGCTTGATAATGTAAAAGTCGGATTGCACAATAACCATAGCTATTCTACGGTGGAAAGCATTTTCCGCCTGCCGCGTTTCCATAAAGTAGAAAAGGAAATGAATGAGATCGCAATGGAACTGTTAGAAGTTTTTGGATTAAAAGAAGATGCAAATGTACAGGCACAGAATCTTCCTTACGGACAGCAGAGAAAGTTAGAGATTGCAAGAGCACTTGCTACAAAGCCAAAGCTTCTTTTGCTCGATGAGCCTGCAGCCGGTATGAATCCGAATGAGACAGAAGAATTGATGGAAATGATCCGTTTTGTCAGAGACCATTTCCATATGACGATCCTTTTGATCGAACATGATATGAAGTTAGTTAGTGGAATCTGCGAACAGTTGACTGTATTAAACTTTGGTGAAGTATTAGCACAGGGAGATACTTCAACCGTATTAAATGATCCACAGGTTATCAAGGCATATCTTGGAGAATAGGAGGAAATCGTTATGGCAATGCTTGAGATAAAAGATTTAGAAGTATATTATGGAATGATCCAGGCAATCAAAGGAATTTCTTTTGAAGTCAATCAGGGAGAAGTCATTGCGTTGATCGGTGCAAACGGTGCCGGAAAGACAACAACGCTTCATACGATTACAGGACTTCTTTCTCCGAAGAAAGGAAGTGTTCTTTTTGAAGGACAGGACATTACAAAAGTGCCTGCACATAAGATCGTATCCATGGGAATGGCTCATGTGCCGGAAGGACGTAGAGTATTTTCACAGCTTAGCGTATATGAGAATTTAAAACTGGGTGCCTATACAAGAAAAGACAAGAGTAATATTGACAAGGAATTGCAAAGCATTTATGAGCGTTTCCCACGTCTGGCAGAAAGAAAGAACCAGTTAGCCGGTACATTAAGTGGCGGCGAACAGCAGATGTTAGCGATGGGACGTGCTTTGATGTCAAAGCCGTCAATCGTTTTAATGGACGAACCATCCATGGGATTGTCACCGATCCTTGTTAATGAGATTTTTGATATTATCGAGTCGATCAGTAAGAGTGGAACGACTGTTCTTCTGGTAGAACAGAATGCGAAAAAAGCTCTTTCGATCGCTGACAGGGCATATGTATTAGAGACAGGTAAAGTTGTATTGGAAGGAGATGCAAAAGATCTTCTTGAAAACGATTCTATTAAGAAAGCATATCTTGGAGAGTAAAGAAATAGTAGAACGATTCTATTACATTATTAAAAATCAAATCAGGATTTTATAGATACTGTTTTCATTATCCGGATCGAAAAGATCTGAATTGGATTTTATAGCTGTTTCTTTCATTGGAAAATAGCAGTATAATGGAGAGTATAAAAGATCATTTCATAGGAAATGGGGGGATACACATGGAAAATGTAGTAATCACAATATCACGTCAATATGGAAGTGGTGGAAAGACGATCGCTGCAATGCTTGCACAAAAGCTTGGTGTAAATTGCTATAGTCGTGAGATTCTGAAAATGGCATCTGAGGATAGCGGCATCAATGAGCAGCTTTTTGGTATGTCTGATGAAAAGATTCGTCATGCCAGATGGCTTCGGACACTGAGTCGTCCTTATGAGGGAGAACTTTTGCCACCCGAAGATAAGGAATTTGTATCGGACGACAACCTTTTTAATTATCAGGCAAAAGTGATCAAAGAGTTAGCACAGAAAGAATCCTGCGTGATCGTAGGAAGATGTGCAAGCTATATTTTAAAAGATTATCCGAATGTACTTAGTGTGTTTGTGCATGCAGATGAAGAATTCTGCCTGAAATGTGCAATGGAACGTAACAGTATGAGTGAAAAAGAAATGTTACGTTATATCGAACGCACCGATAAGTATCGTTCTGATTATTATTTCTATCATACCGGGAAAAAATGGGCAGATGCGAGAAATTACGATCTTTGTCTGAATAGCGGAAAACTTGGCTTTGAGAAATGTGTAGAAGAGATCGAAGCATATGCAAAAATTCGTTTTGACAGATAAAAAGAGGGCAGTCTGAGGGAAAGTTTCAGACTGACTGTATTTTTATTGATTATAAGGAAAAAACGTTTGCAAAGAAAAGCCGCTTTGTGAAGAAGTGTTTATGCAGTTTCTGCTAAGTCTGTTTATTAAACTTTCGCAAAAACGTTATTTTTCATTAAAAAAAGAAACGGGAGATACGAAAGAAATGTGGATCTTATATGCGATCGGTTCGTCTTTTTTTGCGGGGATTACGGCTGTTTTAGCAAAATGCGGCATTCAAAAGACAAATTCAAATGTTGCGACAGCAATCCGGACGATCGTCGTGTTACTTTTTTCATGGCTTATGGTCTTTCTGACCGGAGCACAGACAGGTTTAACACAGATCAGTAGCAAAACGCTACTGTTTCTTGTGCTTTCCGGTCTTGCAACCGGTTTGTCGTGGCTTTGCTATTACAAAGCTTTGCAAGATGGACAGGCAAGTGTTGTCGTACCGATCGACAAGTTGAGCATATTGATCACGATCGCGTTTTCCCGGATCGTCTGGAAAGAGAGGCTTACTAAGAAAGCCATGCTTGGTTTGCTGTTATTGACCGTTGGAACCGTTTTTATGGCATTGATCTAAGTCCAGCTAATAAATGTCAATAGTTAGATGTGAAAAAAATTATTTTGTTTTTTGACTAAAAAAGGGCGGACTTTCCCCTTGGTGAAAATATCGTTTTTTGAAAGATATTGATTCATTGGGTTCATAGTATTTTATGCAGCTATGTCGCATTTAGCAGCATTGTATTG
>OGCN01001163.1_pt1 | contig 37165 bp, 36 predicted proteins | sample 1570181 | NCBI WGS metagenome assembly OGCN01 (sample SAMEA4370584, study PRJEB24528) | human gut metagenome | reverse complement strand
TTTCACTTTTCTTTTTTCGTGAAAAATATCATATAAACCTTGACGATGGTCAAGGGACAAAGAGATAGAACTTACTTACCATATTTTCTCTCAAATAAATCCTTATTCTTTTTTCCCCATTCGAGCATAGCATCAATAATTGGGATAAGAGTAAGTCCAAGAGACGTTATTGAATATTCCGAGCGAGGTGGAAGCTCGGGGAATATGGTTTTCTTTACCAGACCATCTTCTACCAATTCTTTCAATTGTATGTCTAACACTCTTGGAGTAGCTTCTGGTAATGCCTTATGAAGCTCACTGGGCCGCATCGAGCGATAACGCAACTCATCCAATATACACGATTTCCATTTAGAGTCTATAAGACTCATGGTCAATCGTAACGGGCAATCCAAGTCTATAGGTATTTTTCGTTCGTACATATTATTCTGTTTTTGTGGTAAAATTACTAATAATATACAGAAGAATAAGTATACCGAATAAATTTTCGGTATATGAATAATTTTACGGTACTTGTATAAACAGAGGCTACCGCCTAACTTTGCAATAGAATTAATAACACATAAAATATAAAATTATGAGAGCTAATATTGAAGAATACAAAGCAGTGGAAAACGCTGCCATGAAATTTGTTAAAAGTGTAGCAGAAGGAAACAGTAGTTATGCAAAAGATCTATTTGTCGATGAAGCAGTCTTATTCGGCTATTTGGATGGCAAATTAGAACACGGTTCCATCGAGCAATTCTACCATAATGTTGATACGGTAAGTGCTGGTAATAACTTTAAGGCACGTATAGACATCGTTTCTGTGGAAGAAACTGTAGCAGTTGTGCGTGTATTAGAAGAAAAATGGGGCGACAGAATTGATTTTACAGATTATTTGCTCCTGTTAAAGATAAACAACGAATGGAAATGCGTAGCAAAAGCATATAATCAGAACTCAGATACTATTCAAAAATAAAAGGTGGAAATATCATGAGAATAACAGTTATCACAGGTAGTCCACGCAAACATGGCAACAGTTTCGCCATGACAGAAACTTTTATAAAGGAAGCAGAACATTGTGGGCATGAAATAAAACGTTTTGATGCAGCATTTATGAAGATTGGAGGCTGCCATGCCTGTATGACATGTTACAAGACTGGGAAAGCCTGTTCTTTCAATGAAGAATTTGACATTATCGCATCTTCAATAGTTGACTCCGATGCCATTGTATTTACCATGCCCGTTTATTGGTATTCAATACCGGCACAGATAAAGGGAGTTATTGATTGTATGTTTTCACTTGTGGTAGGCGGAAAGGAAGTTGCCGGAAAGAAATGGGGACTGATAACATGCTGTGAAGAAGACGGTCCGACCGTCATGGATGGTGTTCGTATTTCTATGGAAAGAACTGCAGCTTTGCTGAAATGGGAACTGGCAGGAGAAGTGCTCATACCAGGTGTACTGAATGAGGGAGAGATAAAGAATACTGATGGCTGCAAACAGGCGGCAGAACTGGCTTATAAATTTTGACAACAAATGAAAGTATTACTTATAAATGGCAGCCCTCATAAAAAGGGCTGCACTTATACGGCATTACACGAAGTGGAAACAACATTACAACAAAATGGAATAGAGACTGAAATGCTTCATTTGGGTAAAGCGCCTGTTTCTGGTTGTATTGCTTGTATGAATTGCATGACGACAGGTTTTTGTTTCCAAAAAGATATCGTACGAGATATCCAGATGAGGTTGGATGAATTTAACGGAATCGTCATAGGTTCCCCCGTCTATTATAGCGCACCGACAGGTCAACTGATTTCGTTTTTGAACAGATTATTTTTTGCCACAGAAAAACGTATGGCTGGCAAACTGGGAGCATCTGTAGTTTCTTGCCGACGGGGAGGAGCCTCTGCAACCTTTGAGCAACTCAATCAATATTTCACGATTTGCAACATGCCTATTGTATCATCTCAATATTGGAATTCTGTACATGGCTTCACACCTGATGATGTTAACCAAGACAAAGAAGGGCTACAAACCATGAGAGTCTTGGGGCAAAACATGGCATGGCTACTGAAATGCATTGAAAGCGGCAAGAAAGCAGGAATAGAAAAGCCAACATACGAACCAAGGCTAAGAACCAATTTCATTTAATAAAAGATGAAAGTTCATAATCAGGTCATGCTCGTTCCTGACTTTCATCGGTATTTATGCCATAATATCCGCGTCTTTCAGCACGGTTTCTTGCGGATTAGGGAATAATGATATTGTTCTAACCTTTAGCGAATGCCAAATTATTCATAACTTTGGATTATGACAAAAGACAATTTAATCAATCATATTTTTAATCATAATACAGCAGAAACCTTGCCCATTCCACCTAAGACCATATTGCTGGAGGAAGGTAAGATTGCGGATAGGATATACCTTATCCGCAAAGGTTGTCCGAGATTGTTTTTCTACAATGAGGGAAAGGATATAACCTTCCAGTTTTTCTTCGAGGGAGATTTCGTGGCTTCATTTGACAGTCTGTACAAAGGTACACCGAGCCTGTTCTAACTGGAAAGTATCGAGCCGTCAGAAGTCCTGTTTATAAAGAAAGAAGACTTCTACAATAAGATAGAAGGCAATTCTTCATTAAGAAAGCTATATGAAGAGAAAATTATAGAGAGGTTCAGCTTCTACCAGCACCTGTTCCTGTCCCGTATCAAGAATACACCACAGCAAAGGTACGAAGAACTGTTGAAGGAATATCCAAATATCATCCAACGAGTGCCGCAACATTACATAGCTTCCTATCTTGGCATTACTCCTGTTTCGCTCTCCCGCATCAGAAACCATCGCTAAGCTCCATTTCTTTACAATTGTTATCGTCCGTTTCCGATAAAGTAGTGACCTTTGCACCATTAAATTTGGAAATGTATGAAAAAAGTTTTTGTAATCGACTGGATTTTAATCGTTGTATTCATCGTGTCTGCCATTTCAGGAATTGGTCTGCACATAGCCGGACATGGGAACAGCCACGAAGTATGGCATAACTGGGCAGTGGTTCATGTCGTGAGCAGTGTATTGTTCCTTGTTGCCATCATATTCCATGTGACAACACACTGGGGGTGGTATAAGGGAATCATAAAAAACGGAATAGGCAGGAAAAGCAAGGTTACAGCAGTTCTGTCTATCATATTTTTATTGCTGTCCGTTACAGGTATCGTATTACTTGGAGTAAGCGGAGCAAACTCTCCACTTGGACTGTGGCATTATAAAATAGGTATCATAATGATAATCATAGCTATCGGGCACATTATAAAGCGATTGTCTGCTCTTCGCAAGTCCTTAAATACAAAAAACAGTAAGTTCCCGATATTTATAGCTTAGAACTTTCTTTAGTAACTTGTAAGAGGATATTCGGGAACAATTTGGGAACATTAATATAAAAAGGAAAGAGCTAAATATTTGATTTGCAAATACTTAGCTCTTTTTCTTGTACCCAGACCCGGGGTCGAACCGGGATGGATGTTACTCCACTGGTGTTTGAGACCAGCGCGTCTACCGATTCCGCCATCTGGGCTTGTTAACTTTCTATTCTCTGTCGGAATGAGGCGACTCGAACGCCCGACCCCTACGTCCCGAACGTAGTGCGCTACCAACTGCGCTACATTCCGAGTGAGAATTTTTCGTTTGCGGATGCAAAGGTATTCATAAAATCGGTATTTGCAAAACTTTTGTAATATTTTTTGCTCGAAAACATAAAATATCATTGTTGAATATAGGAAAATTCATACTTTTGAGCCGCAAAAGTATATTTTATAAGCTATAAACACCATGACAACAATATATCTTGCACGCCACGGACAAACGGAAGAAAACCTTATGAGGATTTTTCAGGGACATCTGCCGGGAACACTGACAGCCGATGGTATTGAGCAGGCACGAAACCTGGGAAAGGAACTTGAAGGTATCCAAATAGACTGCATACTGAGCAGCGACCTTAAACGTGTAGTCGATACAGTGAACTATGCCATGGCAAACAGACATCTGCCTTGGGAAAAGACAAAATTGCTCAGAGAAATAGACTGGGGGAAATGGACAGGGCTAAAGATAGACTCAGTTGATAAACAGAATCCTCCGGAAGATGCCGAAACCAAAGAAATGCTTTATGAACGTGGAAAGCGTATAGTGGAATATATAAAAGAGAAATACTCCGGGAAAAATGTACTGGTAGTGGCACATGGACTTATCAACCGATCCATCCAGGCTCATATATTGGGAGTAGATATAAACGAGCTTTACAACATTCCGCACATGAAGAATGCCGAAGTGAGGAAATTCACTTTATAAACAGAAAAGAGAGTTATTAACAAAAAAGAAAGTTATTAACAGGTATATGCAAAGCTGTTAATAACTTTCTTTTTTATGTATCTATATCAACCGGAAATCAAGGATGAACCAGAGTTCCAATGTTTTCTCCAGACATAACTTTTTTCAGATTACCAACTGTATCCATATCGAATACAATAATAGGCAGATTGTTTTCCTTACACATACATGTAGCAGTCAGGTCCATAACTTTAAGTCCGCGTGCAAGAACTTCATCATATGTTATTTCGTCGAACTTGGTTGCTGTAGGATCCTTCTCAGGATCAGCAGTATAGATACCATCTACACGAGTACCCTTCAACATTACATCGGCCTCAATTTCAATACCTCTCAATGAAGAGCCTGTATCTGTAGTGAAGAACGGATTTCCTGTACCGGCAGACATGATTACCACTTCGCCGTTTTCCATTGCTTCGATGGCTTTCCATTTGGTATAGAACTCACCTATCGGTTCCATGCGGATTGCTGTAAGCACACGTGCTTTCACACCTGCTGCCACAAGAGCAGAGCTAAGTCCGAGGCTGTTGATAACTGTAGCAAGCATACCCATCTGGTCACCTTTCACACGGTCGAATCCCTTACCAGCACCGCTAAGTCCGCGGAAGATGTTACCACCGCCAATCACAATACCAATCTGCACACCCATATCGTGTATTTCCTTGATCTGCTGTGCATACTCGCCAAGGCGCTTTTCGTCTATACCGTATTTCTTTTCTCCCATCAGGCTTTCACCGCTCAGCTTAAGGAGGATTCTTTTGAATTTAGCCATAACTTTTTATCGTTTATTATTTTATCGAAACAAAATTACTTATTTGATTATTACCTTACAAATTTTCAGAAACTAAAAAGCTTTCCAGCTTCTTCTCCGTCTGTTCCCATAGTTCTTTCATCTGTGGATGATGCAGATACTTGTCGCTTAATTTCCTCTGCTTGCAAGAGGCAAACATTCCGCCGGTAACTCCTTCGTACTTTTCATCAAGCAGAAGATGTATCGCTGTATCAGCTCCCTGTCGGGGAGTACGGATACACGGACGGAACAGAATATCCGTAAGAGGATCAAACCACATATCCATCCTGATGATATTGGTAGAAACGATTCCAGGGTCGGCAGCATTAACAGTTATTCCCTTGTCTTTCACTCTTTCAGAGAGTTCACGGGTGAAAAGCCAGAGTGCAAGTTTTGTATTACTGTATATAGGGATACGGAAGAAACTACCCTCACGTCCTTTCGTAAAGAAATTAGGGCCTATTTTTCCGATGGCGTACGTACACGAAACCATACTCACAATCCTGCTCCCTTCGTGCATCAATGGCAATAACAAACGTGTAAGAAGATACGGAGCCAGATAGTTCACTGCCACTGTATGTTCGAAGCCGTCTTCCGTACGTGTGAAATGAGTACACATCGTGCCGGCATTATTCATCAGAAGTTCCACTGAAGGTGTTTTTCTCTTAATCTTTCTTGCGGCCTCAACCACCGATTCCATAGAAGACAGGTCTGCCTGAACCACCTCGATATCATCATTGCCGGTATCAAGAGCAATCCTGCTTTTCTTTTCCTCACCCTTGAAACTGGTGTAACACACCATTATCACATGATAACCTGCCAACGCAACGGCCTTGGTTATTTCCGAGCCCATACCTCCGTCGGATCCCGTTATTACAGCAGTCTTTTTCATCATTTGTTCTCCAATTTTTCAATTTCTTTTTTCAGGCAAGGCGGAAGTTCTTCTTTCAGATGCTTATGACATGCCATATCCACTGTGTACATTCTGCCTATACAGTAATTGCTGTGTCCGCAATTGCACCGGGCACATTCTTCCATCTTCATACGATTGACAAATCCCGGTTCATTCAGCAGGGCACGCCCCATCTGTACAAACTCGAATCCTTTGTTCAGCACCTCATCTATTTTCTCTCTTGAAACAAGTCCGCCTACATATACCAGCGGAATATCCTTTATCTGCTCTCTGAACTTCAGTGCATCATCAAGGAAATAAGCCTCGCTGAAAGGTACTGTAGGTATCATAAGATGTCCGAAGAGTTTTACACCGTACTTCAGCCACCAGCAGTCCATATAATGAGTAAGAGTCTTTATAGGCATTGTGCCACGCATGACGTACATAGGTGCCTTACTGACAAAACCTCCACTAAGCACAAGGGCCTGAGCACCGTCCTCTTTCAAACGCTGCGCCACTTTCAGGCTTTCGTCTATATCCATTCCTCCCTTGAAGCCATCGCGCATGTTCATCTTTACCAGAACAGCCATATCGTCTCCGGCAGCTTTCATCACCTCTGTCATAACTTCGTCCATGAAACGCATCCTATTCTCTAACGAACCGCCATACTCGTCCTTTCTGTGGTTGGTATATGGTGAAAGGAACTGGCTTATCAGATACCCGTGTCCGGCATGTATCTCTACGGCATCAAAACCTGCCTCACGAGCCAATCTAACAGAATCTCCATACGCCTTTGCCAAAACAGGAAGCTCATCCTTACGGAGTCCGCGGACAAACGTCGGCGAATAGAGATTAAATCCTGTACATGCACCGACAGGCGTTTCGCCACATATCTTCTTGTGCGACATGTTTCCACAATGCCCCAGCTGAATGCTTACAGCTGCCCCCTCACGATGGATAGCGTCAGTAAGTTTCTTCAGGTCGGGAACAATCTCAGGACGCATCCACAACTGTCGGTCGAAAGACAGTCCGCTTCGTGTCACCGCAGCGTATGCCACAGTAGTCATTCCCACTCCACCATGAGCAACCGACACATGATAGTCATACAAAGCCTTCGACGGCTTGTTGCCGGGACACATACTTTCAAAGGCAGCCGAACGTATAGTACGGTTTCTAAGCGTCAAAGGGCCAATCTTATATTCTGTAAAGAGTTTTGATGTTTCCATATTCCTAATATATATAAGGTATCAAACATTTTCTTTTTCCTACCACTTCCGTTCCGAACTCCTCCACATAACGTTTTCTTATTGCGTATGCACGTGGAGCGAGATTGGCAAAAGTCCATACCACGAATACCCATGCCGCCGCATCGCATGTAAGTATGGCAAATCCTGTCCATTCCATCAGCTCTCCCAGATAATTGGCAGACGTGACGTAACGGTACATTCCTTTTTGCGGGAAATAGTGTCTTGTATCACCTTTCGGACGAAGATGTCTTATAACATTGTCCGAATGAAGGTTTATCACCATTCCTGCAATGAATATCAACGTTCCTATTATGAAATAAGGTGAATAAAGCCAGTCGGTCGAATATTTTTCAAAATTATCAATATGGAACAATGAATATCCTATAAGAAAACCGTTGATAAGATTAAACACTACTCCCATAAGCATTATACTTACGGGCATCTTGCTCTTACCTTTCATCAAAAGCGGGAAAACAAATGCCCTCTGGAAATAATGTATCTCAAAAAGGATGAAGAAAACAGCGGGAACGGACATCAGCGAATACTGTCCGGTGTGCCACATTACTGCCATAAGAATAAATGCTGGACATTCCATTATCACCCACCCCACTTTATTGGGAAGGCTCAAGCCCCAACTTTTGGTGTGGAATATACCATAGCCTGCCTTTATGAAAAATAAAGCAATGAATACTATTATAGCCAACACAGGCATAATGTACATCAGGACATTAAACAAAGTATTAATCATAGAATTCGTATTTTCCCCAAATTTATGATTTTATTTCCATTCGGTCAATTATTGATGACAAAACATGGAGCTAAATAAGAAAAACGCCTGTTCTGAGAAACCGTTACACGTACGTGTAACGCTCGTGACACGTTCGTGTTACTATAGTGACACGTTCGTGTTCCATCCGTCACACGTACGTGTGACGGTTTATGTATATTTTCATAAAAAAAATCCAACCGTAGTTTAAATGGTATTTAAACTCCGGTTGGACACCTTATATATACGAATCTATTTCGACCTTAACGCCTCAACTATAATCTCTGCCGCTTTTTCGGACGCTCCTGGATTTCCCAATATACTTTTCAACTGCGAGTACCCATCCTGTACACTTTCACGTTTATCCCCTCCGGGCAATATTGCAGCAAACTCATGCTTCAGGTTAGAGGCTGTCATACCGTCAGCTACAAGTTCTTTCACTGTTTCCTTACCTGTGATAAGATTTACCAGCGAAACATACTTCACTTTCAGAAGAAACTTTCTGAGGAAAGAGACTAGTTTTCCGGCCGACATATAGTAACATACCACCTGGGGTACTCCAAACAATGCTGTTTCCAGTGTTGCAGTGCCGGACGTAACCATAGCCGCCACAGAATACTGAAGCAATCTGTATGTCTGCGAAAATACTATTTTCGTCTCAGGAGTTATGTATTGTTTATAATAATCATGTGATATACCTGGCGCTCCTGCCACCACAAACTGATACTGCGGGAAGGAACGGGCTACTTCCATCATACGAGTTAGATTATCCCTTATCTCTTGTTTGCGGCTTCCGGCAAGTATCGCCACTATAGGTTTGTCTGACAGCCCGTTATCTTTAATAAAAGAAAGTCTGTCAGAAGGATGATTTGCAAGATATTCCGAAACTGAATCGACACTAGGATTGCCTACATATGATATAGGGTAATTATGCTTCTTATAGAAATCTATTTCAAAAGGAAGTATGGAAAGCATCTTGTCTATATCACGCTTTATATCCTTTATACGGTATTCCTTCCATGCCCATATTTTAGGAGAGATATAATAATAGACAGGGATATCCGTATGCTGCTTGATATATTTGGCTATTTTCAAGTTAAATCCCGGATAATCCACCAGAATTATCACATCAGGTTTCCATTCCAATATATCCGATTTACACAGACTCATATTGCGGAATATGGTACGCAAATGCAAAAGCACGGGAATAAAACCCATATATGCCATATCCTTATAATGCTTGACCAGTGTTCCACCCACACTCTGCATAAGATCACCTCCGAAAAAGCGGAATTCTGCATTTTCATCATACTTTTTCAACGAGCACATAAGGTTTGAAGCATGCAAATCGCCTGAGGCCTCTCCTACTATCAGATAATATTTCATGTAAGTTTTGAGTTTTTAAGTTTGTAAGTTATTGAGTTTGCAACTGTAACCTTGTAACTGTTGCCTTGTTTTCTTAAAGAGACCAGTTCCACGACTTCATATTCTCCATTAGTTCGTATGCCGTAACATCAACTTTTGTCGGTGTTATGGCTACATAACCGTTATCTAGAGCCCAATGGTCTGCGTCTTCGGCATTCGGTTCATAATTTTTATAAGATCCTGTCAGCCAATAATATCCACCGTGACGGGGATGGTTACATTCGGCAAATTCGTTTATCCACACTCCGTCTGTCTGACGGCATATACGAACACCTTTCAGATCTTTCGTATCAGGGAAATTCACATTAAGACATGTTCCGTAAGGAAGTCCGTTTTTCAACGTCTCCTTCACAATCTGTCTGACATATGGCAATGTAAATGAGAAGTCTGCATCAGAAGCATGATTACAAAGAGAAAAACCGATTGATGGAATTCCTTTCAGACATCCTTCTATTACTATCCCCATTGTTCCGGAATAATGTACATTGACAGAAGAGTTATCACCATGATTTATACCTCCTATAATCATATCGGGAGTACGTTCCAAGATAGTATGCATGGCCAGTTTGGTACAATCTACCGGAGTTCCACTACATTTATACACCACCAGTCCTTCTTCCTCCTTAACCTTTTCATAGTGCACAGGAACAGCAGAAGTTATTGCACACGAAGCACCTGAACGGGGGCCGTCTGGAGCCACGACAACCAAATCGGCTTCACCGCGCAATGCTTTTATTAATTCGTTGATACCTTTAGCCTGATAGCCATCGTCATTCGACAGCAATAAAAGAGGTTTACTATTTGCCATATACATAAAGGGATTAAAATCACAGTTACTTTAAAAACGACGTAAAGTTACAATCTTTTCAGATAATGCTACAAAAAACTATGTGACAATACGTTTTCAAATCTTAATCTTCATAAACCGGATTAGTTTTTTATGTGGTTTTCAGTATCTTTGCCCAAGTTTAGTTATTAACAAAAGCAGTGAGTTATCAACACTTTCTGTAAAAGTAACAGTTTTTTAATTGGTCGTATCACTAATTATTAGTTATTTCGCACCAAGATTAAACTGATTAATATGGGAAAAATAATTGCTTTAGCCAACCAAAAAGGCGGTGTAGGAAAAACTACTACAACAATAAACTTGGCTGCATCACTGGCTACTCTGGAAAAAAAGGTATTGGTAATAGATGCCGACCCACAAGCTAATGCTTCTTCAGGTCTTGGAGTAAACGTAAACGAAATCGATTGCTCAATCTATGAATGCCTTATCAATCAAACTGATATAAGAGAAGCCATTTATACAACCGATATTGACAGATTAGACATCATACCATCTCACATAGACCTGGTAGGAGCTGAAATAGAAATGCTTAATCTGGAGAACAGAGAAAAAATAATGAAAAAGGCTCTGGAACCGATGAAAGATGAATATGACTATATACTTATTGACTGTTCACCATCACTCGGACTTATAACAATCAACGCCCTGACAGCCGCAAACTCTGTCATCATACCGGTACAGTGTGAGTATTTCGCCCTTGAAGGAATAAGCAAACTGCTGAACACCATAAAAATAATAAAGACTAAACTTAATCCGTCATTGGAAATAGAAGGTTTTCTTCTGACAATGTACGACTCCAGATTGCGTCTTGCAAACCAAATATATGATGATGTAAAAAGACACTTCCAGGAACTGGTATTCAAAACCATCATCCAACGCAACGTAAAACTGAGTGAAGCACCAAGCCACGGAATACCGGCCATACTGTATGATGCCGAATCAACAGGAGCCAAAAACCATTTGGCATTGGCCAACGAAATAATAATGAAAAATATTTAATAAGATATGGCAGTACAGAAAAAATTTGCATTAGGAAGAGGACTGGACGCACTTATATCCAACAATGAGGAAGTGCATACATCCGGTTCGTCAAATATCGGCGAAATAGAGTTGAGCAAGATTTCTGCCAACCCTAACCAGCCGCGACGTGAATTTGACCCGATAGCATTACAGGAACTTGCCGATTCTATATCAGAAGTAGGTGTAATTCAACCTATTACATTAAGGAAAATAAACGACGACTCATATCAGATCATTGCCGGTGAGAGAAGATACAAGGCTTCAGCACTTGCCGGACTTAAAACCATCCCGGCTTACATCAAGACTGCAGATGATGAAAATGTGATGGAGATGGCGTTGATAGAAAACATACAAAGGGAAGACCTGAACTCACTGGAAATAGCCCTTGCCTATCAACACCTGATAGAACAATATGAACTGACTCAGGAAAGGCTAAGCGAAAGAGTAGGAAAAAACAGAACTACCGTAGCAAACTATCTGAGACTTCTGAAACTACCTGCCACTATCCAGGTCGCATTAAAAAACAGGGAAATAGATATGGGACACGCACGTGCTCTCCTCTCTATAGACGATCCGCAGATACAGTTGAAAATATTCAATGAAATAATAGCCAACGGATATTCCGTAAGAAAAGTGGAAGAACTTGTAAAATCGCTGAATGCAGAAAAGCAGGAAAAGAAAACTGTAAAGAATGAAAAACTGCCTGAAACATTCGGAGTTCTGCAAAACCATCTCTCAAGTTTCTTCGGAGCAAAGGTACAGTTGTCATGCAACAATAAAGGAAAAGGTAAAATAAGTATCCCGTTCAATGACGAAGCCGACCTTGAAAGAATAATGGAAATATTGGATTCGTTAAAACAACCAGAATAAAGATTAGAGTTTTGAAACATAAAGTCCACATATATCCTATAATGGTTTTATTCTGTATCTCCATCATGTTGTTTCTCGACATGAAGGGGGTTCAGGCGATGTGCGTGCATGAACTAATGACTGTCAACAATGAAAGAAACATCATTAACGACAGCATAACAGTAAACGCACAAGACAGTATCATATCACTCGAGCAGGACGACAAAGTTGCGCAAAAAATCAAAGAACTGGAATCTCCTGTCGATACTGCAATGATTTCATTAAAAAGCGATTCTATTCTGAACGAGAAGGAGAAAAAGCCTGTAAAACGCTGGATACCTGACTCAAACAAATCATTATGGATGGCAATGGTACTTCCGGGTGCCGGACAGATTTACAACCGTAAATACTGGAAATTACCTATAATATATGGTGGATTTGTGGGTTGCGCATACGCCCTGACATGGAATACAAAGATGTATAATGACTATTCACAGGCATATCAGGACATTATGAGCGACAACCCTAACAATGACAGTTACAAAGACTTCATTCCGCCTTACGTTGACATTGAAAGCAATCTGGAATATTATCAGAATACATTCAAGAATGCCAAAGACATATACCGTCGCCAGAGAGACCTTAGCATATTTGCATTCATAGGCGTTTATCTGTTATCGGTTATCGATGCATATGTGGATGCTGAACTGTCTGATTTCGACATATCAAAAGATTTGAGTCTTAAACTGGAGCCGACATTATTTAATGACGTATTACGTAACCGCCCGCAAGGTATAGGCTTACAATGTAATATTAAATTTTAGAGTATGAGAAAAATTTTAATTAGCCTTTTATCATTAGTTTTTTCCACTTTGTATGCACAAGAGAAAGTGGAAACTATTACCGTAAGGAATGACCAAGGAGAAAATGAAGAGATAGAACTTCCACAAGGAATGCTTTCTGCTACTGACAGTTTATACCTCGACTGGATTTCGAAAAACTATATTACACCTATAAGCTGCGAATCAGGGTATTCCAATCCCAATATAAGCGATTCTGTATATATAGACAGACTTCAGCGAATTCCCGCAATAATAGAAATGCCATACAATGATATTATCAAAAAATTCATTGACCAATACACTACAAAATTGCGAGAGACTGTATCATTCATGCTAAGTGCAAACAATCTGTATATGCCTATATTCGAAGAAGCACTGGAAATATACGGATTGCCATTGGAACTCAGATATTTACCGGTAATAGAATCAGCCCTGAACCCTAATGCGGTTTCCAGACAGGGAGCTACAGGATTATGGCAATTCATGTTAAAAACAGGAAAAATCTATGGCCTTGAAGTAAATTCTCTGATTGACGAAAGAAGGGATCCTATTAAATCGACATATGCGGCAGCAAGGTATCTGAAAGATCTTTATGATATATATCACGATTGGAATCTTGTTCTGGCAGCATATAATTGCGGCCCGGGAAATATCAACAAAGCAATCAGACGTGCCGGAGGAGCAACAGACTTCTGGTCAATATACAATCTATTGCCAAAAGAAACCAGAGGATATGTTCCGGCATTTATTGCAGCAAATTATATAATGACTTATTATTGCGAGCATAACATCAGACCAATGGCTATGCAAATGCCGGAAGGAACAGATACAATCCACATCAACAGGAATTTAAACCTGAACCAGATAGCAGATGTATGTAAAATGAATATCGAACAGCTTCGCGCATTAAACCCCGAATTCAGAAAAGACATAATTCCGGGCAATACAAAAACTTATGCGCTAAGACTGCCAAACAATATGGTAAGTTGTTTTCTGGAACACGAAGACAGCATTTACAATTATAAACCTCAAACATATCAGAACAGAAGATCCACTGTAAAAGTCACAACTCCTAAAACCGCCGAAGTATATCATAAAATCAGGAACGGGGAAACACTGGGAGGTATAGCAATCAAATATGGAGTAAGCGTTAACCAGATAAGAAGACTGAACGGCATAAAAGGAAGCAATATACGTGCCGGAAAGACTATCAGGATTAGATAAATGCATTAAAAAAAAGCAAGTATTTCAATTAATTACCTTAGAAATACTTGCTTTTTTTTGATTATTTCATATTTTTGCATTTGTCTTATTTTTGGAGGAATACGTATATGACTGATGAAAAGTTAACTCAGGAACAGGCTGACGAAAAGGTGATAAACGAAGCCTTTGAAGAGCTATTGGACAGATATTTGGAAAGCCGTCACAGAAAAAAAGTAGAAATCATTACAAAAGCATTCAATTTTGCCAAACAAGCGCACAAAGGTGTACGCAGACGTTCTGGCGAACCTTATATATTACATCCTATAGCAGTGGCAAGAATTGCATGCTGCGAAATAGGTCTTGGCTCTACCTCAATATGCGCCGCATTACTGCACGATGTAGTAGAGGACACTGACTATACGGTAGAGGATATTCAAAATCTATTCGGAGAGAAGATTGCCCTTATTGTTGACGGACTGACAAAGATATCAGGAGGTATTTTCGGAGACAGGGCCTCAGCGCAGGCTGAAAACTTCAAGAAGCTACTTCTTACAATGAATGACGATATCAGAGTAATCCTGATAAAGATTTCAGACCGCCTGCACAATATGCGTACACTGGGCTCCATGTTACCTAGCAAACAATATAAGATTGCAGGGGAAACACTGTATATATATGCTCCGCTGGCCAACAGACTGGGCCTGAACAAGATCAAGACTGAACTTGAAGATCTGAGCTTCAAATACGAGCATCCTGAAGCATACGCCCAGATACAGAAAAAGCTGGAAGCCACACAGGCTGAACGAGACACTCTTTTTGAAGAGTTTACGGCCCCGATAAAAGAGCAGCTTAACAATATGGGACTGAAATATAGAATACAGGCAAGAGTAAAATCACCATATTCTATATGGAACAAAATGCAGACCAAGCACATCACTTTTGAGGAAATATACGATATCCTTGCAGTAAGAATCATTTTTGAACCTGAAAATCCAGATAAGGAAGCAATTGACTGCTTCAACATTTACGTATCCATCTCAAGCATATACAAGCCTCATCCTGACAGATTAAGAGACTGGGTAAGCCATCCTAAGGCTAACGGCTATCAGGCGCTTCATGTAACACTTATGAGCAATCAGGGAAGATGGATTGAAGTGCAGATAAGAAGCGAAAGAATGAACGAGATAGCGGAACAGGGGTTTGCCGCTCATTGGAAATACAAGGAAGGTGGAATAAGCGAGGACGAAGGAGAATTAGGAAAATGGCTGCACACTATCAAGGAAATATTGGATGATCCGCAACCTGACGCGCTTGATTTTCTTGACACTATAAAGCTTAACCTTTTCGCGTCAGAGATATTTGTATTTACCCCTAAAGGCGAAATAAAGACAATGCCGCAAAACTGTACGGCTCTGGACTTTGCTTTTTCCATACATACTTTCCTCGGAAGCCACTGTATAGGAGCCAAGGTCAACCACAAGCTGGTTCCATTAAGCCATAAACTGCAAAGTGGCGACCAAGTGGAAATTCTTACGTCCAAATCACAGAAAGTACAGCCTGACTGGGTAAACTTCGCAACTACAGCCAAAGCCAAAGCCAAAATACAGGCAATACTCAGACGTGAACGCAAAGAGACACAGCAGCTTGGCGAGGATATGCTTAATGACTTCCTCAAAAATGCAAAGATTGAATTCAACGATGAGAACATTTCCAAGTTGTGTAATCTTCATAAAATAAAATCACCGGATGAGTTGATGCTGCAAATCGGACAGAAAGTTATCAAGCTGGGTGATAGCGACATTGACGAACTGAAAGAAAAGACAGTCAGCAATGGCTGGAAAAAGTTCATTCCTTTCTCATTTGGCGGAGGCAACAAGAACAAGAATGTCCAGAAGGAAACACCTGCGGCAATAAACATTGACAAGAAGAAGATTGTAAAGCTTACTCCTGATACTATACAAAAAAATTACATCATCGCAGATTGCTGCAAGCCAATACCAGGAGATGATGTTTTGGGATATATTGACGACAATAATAGAATTATTATCCATAAACTGCACTGTCCGATTGCGGCGCAACTGAAATCAAGTTTTGGAAATCGTCTGTTGGCCGTACAATGGGAAACAGGAAAGGCTCTATATTTCCCTGTCAACGTATTTGTAAAAGGTATTGATGGTATAGGAATTCTGAATAAGGTTACAGAGATAATATCACAACAACTTAATGTAAACATACACAAGTTGCATATAGAGTCTAATGATGGTATTTTCGAAGGACGAATACAATTGTATGTACACGACGTTGACGATGTAAATACAATATGCAATGACCTAAAGAAAATAGAAAATGTAAAAAGAGTAACCCGAATCGAAAATTTTGATGACGATACAACTGATTAAGTCATATAATCGAGCTCCTTACGAATACTGAGGAGCTCTTCTTTTATATCTTTAAGGCGTTCGATAATATCAACATTCCTCACTTCAAGTTCTCTCTCCTGCTTTAACCTCTGTTTAGCACCTGCCAGAGTCATACCTTTTTCCTTTACAAGATGATATACCAGCCTGACATTGTCGATGTCTTCTTTTCTATACTGACGGATATTTCCACCTGCTTTTTTAGGTGCAATAAAAGGGAATTCTTTTTCCCAGTACCTCAATAAAGATTCATTTACACCAAACATTTGTGCAACCTCACTTATTGAGTAATATATCTTCAACTCTTTATCTGTACGCAATGCCATAGAATAACAACTTAGAATCAATCATAAACCTTACCATGATTAGATGCAATTTCTACCATCTTATCATAATCTTCAGCATTCAGATCCATAAAATAATAATTGACAGGATTCATCACTTTTCCTTTCAAATGCACTTCATAATGCAGATGTGGCCCAGTACTCTTTCCTGTACTTCCTACATCACCTATAATTTCTCCCCTGACAACATTCTGACCGTTTCTCACTCTGATTTTACTCAAATGAGCATATTTTGTCACATAGCCAAAGCCATGATCCACAGTGATACAGTTTCCATAAAGTCCTTCCCATCCAGCCTTTATTACCTTACCATTACCGGTCACATATACTGGCGTTCCGACATTTGCAGAGAAATCCATACCCTCGTGAAACTTAACTGTTTTATAAATCGGGTCTATACGTGCCCCGTATCCGGAAGCCGTTCTTTTCAAATCCTTATTTGAAACAGGTTGGATGGCAGGAATACATTCAAGTATCTCGTCATGTTTTTTACACATTTCCACAACTTCATCGAACGATTCGGACTGAATATACAACTGTCTGGCAAGAAGATCCATCTTCTTGGAAGTATTGACAACCAGTCTGGAGTTCGCCATATCCATCAATTCACCATATCTGTTGGTATTTCCGTAACTTGCCAATCTAAGCCTGTCGTTTACCGGATCGGCTTGCATTATAACCCTATATAGATTGTCATCTCTCTGCTGAATCTGCTTCATCACATCAAGCGCCTCGTCAAGTCTTGTGGACAGGATATGATATTGTGCCTGAAGTTGTGAATTCTCCGTTCGCAAACTCTTTTCCGAAGGAGAACCGAAAATGAAGAAAAAGACGAGGAAACTACCTGCTCCCAATCCCATACCTACAAACAAACGCCTCAGATAACTCATTATTCTTTGGCGTAAAGTGGGATAAATACGATCGTACGTTCGTGTTTTGGGGTTGTATATATAATAAACTTTACGCATTACTATTCGTTTTATGAAAAAATAAGATACAATATATCAATATTTTGTACCAAATTTAACGACAAAAATAATAAAACAAGTTATCTTTGCAAATCAATTTTCAGAATATTAACCATCATAGAATATAAATATGTTGACAGCAAATGAAATCCGCGACTCGTTCGTAAAGTTTTTCGAGTCGAAAGGACATCAGATTGTGCCTTCTGCACCAATGGTGATTAAGGACGACCCTACACTGATGTTTACCAATGCAGGTATGAACCAGTTCAAGGACATTATACTGGGAAATCATCCTGCCAAATACAAGCGTGTGACAGACTCGCAGAAATGTCTGCGTGTGAGCGGAAAACATAACGACCTGGAAGAAGTGGGTCACGACACATACCACCACACTATGTTCGAAATGCTGGGTAACTGGTCGTTCGGCGATTATTTCAAGAAGGAAGCTATCTCATGGGCATGGGAATTCCTGGTTGATGTACTCAAGATTGACCCTAAAAACCTTTATGCAACAGTGTTTGAAGGAAGCCCTGAAGAAGGACTTGAGCGCGACAACGAAGCTGCAGGTTACTGGGCACAGTACATGCCGGAAGATCACATCATAAACGGTAACAAGCATGACAACTTCTGGGAAATGGGTGATACAGGACCATGCGGACCTTGCTCGGAAATCCATATCGACCTCCGTCCGGAAGAAGAACGCGCGGCTGTACCGGGACGCGAGCTGGTAAACCACGACCATCCTCAGGTGATTGAAATATGGAACCTTGTGTTCATGCAGTATAACCGTAAGGCTGACGGCAGTCTTGAACCTCTGCCTGCAAAGGTTATCGACACAGGTATGGGATTCGAACGTCTTTGTATGGCTATGCAGGGAAAACGTTCAAACTATGACACTGACGTGTTCCAGCCAATCATCAAGGTGATAGGCGACATGGCAGGCGTAGCGTACGGAAAAGAAGAAAAGACAGACGTGGCTATGCGCGTTATAGCCGACCACATAAGAACTATCGCTTTCTCTATAACTGACGGTCAGTTACCGTCGAACGCCAAAGCAGGTTATGTTATCCGCCGTATCTTGCGTCGTGCAGTGCGCTATGCATATACATTCCTCGGACAGAAGCAGGCATTCATGTATCGCCTTGTCCCTGTATTGGTGGAAAATATGGGTGGGGCTTATCCTGAACTGAAAGCTCAGCAGAACCTGATAGAAAAGGTTATCAAGGAAGAGGAAGAATCATTCCTTCGTACTCTTGAAACAGGTATCCGCCTGCTTGACAAAACTATGAACGACGCCAAGGCTGCCGGAAAGACTGAAATCAGCGGTGTGGATGCGTTTACTCTGTATGATACATTCGGTTTCCCGTTCGACCTTACCGAGCTTATCCTCCGCGAAAACGGACTTACTGCCGATGTGAAAGGTTTCGAGGCTGAGATGGAGAAACAGAAAGCGCGTGCGCGTAACGCTGCTGCTGTAGAGACAGGCGACTGGATTACACTGAAAGAAGGTGAGACTACATTCGTAGGATATGACTATACTGAGTATGAAACTTCAATCCTCCGCTACCGTCAGGTAAAACAGAAAAACCAGACTCTGTATCAGATAGTGCTGAGCGACACTCCTTTCTATGCCGAGAGCGGTGGCCAGGTGGGCGACACCGGTGTATTGGTAAGCGAATTCGAGACTATAGAGATTATCGACACCAAGAAGGAGAACAATCTTCCTATACATATCGCAAAGAAACTGCCTGAACATCCTGAAGCTCCGATGATGGCTTGTGTGGATACTGACAAACGCGACGCCTGTGCCGCAAACCACTCATGTACACACTTGCTTGATGAGGCTTTGCGCGAGGTTCTCGGTACACACGTAGAACAGAAAGGTTCGCTCGTGACTCCGGATTCTTTGCGTTTCGACTTCTCACACTTCCAGAAAGTTACTCCTGAACAGATCCGTGAGGTGGAACATCTGGTTAATGCGAAGATACGTGCGAATGTTCCTCTGACTGAATACCGCAATCTGCCTATCGAGAAAGCTAAGGAACTGGGCGCCATCGCTCTCTTTGGCGAGAAATACGGTGACGAAGTGCGCGTGGTTCAGTTCGGTTCATCAATAGAGTTCTGTGGTGGTACTCATGTATCCGCTACAGGTAAGATTGGTATGGTTAAAATCATTTCTGAAAGTTCTGTAGCTGCCGGTGTACGCCGTATCGAGGCTGTAACCGGTGCCAAGGTAGAGGAAATGCTTGACACTATCCAGGATACACTGGCAGACCTGAAGGCTCTGTTCAACAATGCTCCTGACCTGAAAGCGGCCATCACTAAATATATCGACGAAAATGCCGGTCTGAAAAAGCAGATGGAAGAGTTCATGAAGGAGAAAGAGGCGGCAGTGAAGGCCAAGCTGATAGAGGGCGCAAAAGACGTTGACGGCATGAAGGTGATCAGTACCGTGCTTCCGCTTCCGGCAGACGCTGTGAAGAATCTGGCATTCCAGCTGAAAGGCGAAATGGGCGGCAACCTGTTTGTGGCAATCGGCAGCGCCTACGAAGGCAAGCCTATGCTGACTGTAATGCTTGGCGAAGACCTTGTGAAAGCAGGCATGAATGCGGGTGCCATGGTTCGCGAGGCTGCCAAACTTATTCAGGGCGGTGGCGGCGGTCAGCCTCACTTTGCAACTGCGGGAGGCAAGAACGCTGACGGACTGAATGCGGCTGTTGACAAGTTGCTGGAAATGGCAGGAAGAAAGTAAGTATAGCAGTAAAGTATTAAAGAAAATAAAGGAGGTAAAGCCCGGATATGTGGCTCTACCTCCTTTTATACTTTATCACTGTATCATTTTCATTCCTCTACAACTTTATCACTTTACCTCCTCTGATACTTTACTGCTTTAATATCTTACTCTAATCCTCTTCCACTCTGCTCCACCGGCTTCATCGTCCCGTCAGGATTATAATAAAGCTTATCGACACATACCGAACGGCGTCCTATGGCTCCCTTGTGTCCGTCTATTGTAAGGACGGCATTATGATAGAACAGATACCATTCGCCGTTGAATTCGGCTATTCCCGGGTGGATGGTGAAACTGTTTTCGGCCATGCCTGTCAGTTCGCCGCGATATTTCCATTCAGTGCCCATACTGTCGGCTGTGGCATATGAGATATTCTCGCGTCCGTCGCCCATAGAGGCATAAGTGAGGTAGTATATGCCGTCCTTCTTGTGAAGCCACGGGCCTTCTACATACTGCGGAAGATCAAGGGTCATTATCTCGCCGTCAATCTCCGTCATGTTGTCCTTCAGGCGGGCAAGAAAACATGTACCGTTGCCCCAGCAGAGCCAGGCCGCGCCGTCGTCGTCAATCAGTACCGTAGGGTCGATGTCGTTCCACCAGCCGCGCTCGCCGTTGGAAGTCATGTCGTCGCTCACAAGCGGACGTCCTATGGCATCGGTGAAGGGACCTGTAGGTGAATCGGCCACTGCCACTCCCACTGCCTTGCCGGTAAAGGGCTCGCCTGCCTGTACGGTGGTGTAATAATAAAACTTGCCATTGTGTTCCACCACCTGCGAAGCCCATGCCTCGCCTACAGCCCACTTGAAGTCGGTGGGGCGGAGCACGGAGCCATGGTCGGTCCATGTCTTCATGTCGGATGTGGAGTAACAGAGCCATTCGGTGATGTTGAATTCCTTGCCTCCGGAAGCGGTGTCCTGTCCTTCGTAGAACTCGTCATGACCTACGTAGAGATACAGACGGCCGTCATATACCATAGGTGCAGGATCGGCGGTGAACTTGTCGCGTATCAGTGGATTGCCCGTAAAGGTGAATTGTTTTTCGCCTGTCTGCTTTGTGCCGCCACACGAACAGGCAATGATTGCCATAAACATGACAAACAGAGTTTCTGTAAGCTTTTTCATATGATTGTTTTTTAGATTGAACATTAATAGAGTTAGTCAAATTCCAGCCAGTCTGTTTCCGCAAAATTATCGGATATTTGAGTCTGCCGCATGGCTACAAAAAAGACTGCTGCATGGCAGGCCAGTACAGCAGTCTCAGTCTTTATAATTTAACCTAAACAAAACTTATGCTAGAATCCGGGAAGCATATCGGCCGACGGGCATGTGTAGTTGTCTATCGGAAGCTTCACTTTCTTCAGTTTCTTCAGGCTGAAACGCGGTTTCTCTACTCCTGCGGGATATTTCATGTGAGAGAATGTACGGAAATACTCCAGACAGGCGTCCTTCCACCACACGGCATCAGATGCCTGGATATCGAAACGGTGGGCCACCGCGGCATGACGCTCTGCATCGACGTATGGCGACATGTCCTTCCAAGTATCACGGAAACCGCGTGCGGCATCCACTCCTCGCTGATAGTGCAGGCAAAGCTCGTCCCACATGGTGCGGCCCGACTTCATCTCATGCTTCCATGGAACATGATGGAACCACAGAAGGAACTCATCAGGACAGCTGTCGATGCTGTTGAACACGGCAGCAAGAGAATCAGGGTATTGAGAAACGGCATCGCTGCCATCTGTGGTACGGTCGAAACCAAGACCTTCCTTGTCGGCACGATGATAATAAGTAGGAAGCCAGTCTGGACGGGCACCTTCTATCTCACACCAAGGTTCAGGACCGTAATGGTGTCCCCATGCAAATATATGGTGCAGACCGAGCGGCATCATATAGTCAACTACGGCTTCACGGCTTTGCATCATGACTTCTGTCATAGGACGGACAAAACGGCTGTCGGCAGTAAATGTCTGGGCAAGCCACTCGCGGGCTATCTCTTCCGACGAGAGAGCAGGATTCCATGCCAGACGGCCGAAAGCGTACCAGTTGGACTGTGCAAGATCGTTTCCGCACCAGTTAGTATCATCGCCAATGTTTGTCACTCCGGCAGCGGCCTTCATGTTCGAAGGGCCATAGTACGAATAGAACTCTTTCCACATCGGAGCAAGATATGCCAGATGATTGGAATGTCCCAAATACTCCTGAGTCACTTGAAACTCTACCATGAGCTGTGTGTGAGGCATGGCTCCGAACAAAGGACTGTACGGCTCGCGAGGCTGGAAATCTATAGGCCCGTTCTTTACCTGGACTATAACATTGTCGAGGAACTTTCCGTCGAGCGGTTTGAACTCAAGATATGCCTGCTTGGCACGGTCGGCATCGCTAGGACTATAGACGAATGCGCGCCACATTACTATTCCTCCGTAAGGTTTCAGTGCGGATGCCAGCATATTGGCTCCTTCGGCATGAGTGCGGTGATAATCGCACGGACCGGGCTGTCCTTCTGAATTGGCTTTCACCAGAAATCCTCCGAAATCGGGTATCATTGAGTATATCTCGTGCACTTTCTGCTTCCACCACTCTGCGACATCGCTGTTCAAAGGATCGGCAGTAGCCAGTTCGCCAAGTTTTATAGGTGTGGCAAAATTTACGGACAGATAGACCTTGATACCATAAGGACGGAAAATATCTGCCAGAGTCTTAACCTTCTTCAGATTATCAGAAGAAAGGGCCTCAGGAGAAGCATTTACATTGTTGAGAACAGTACCGTTAATACCGATAGAGGCATTGGCACGGGCATATTCGGCATATCGTGGAGATACTTTAGCAGGCAGTTCGTCCCATTTCCAGAGAGAACGTCCGGCATATCCGCGCTCTATCGTTCCGTCCGGATTATCCCAGTGATTAAGGATACGGATGTCATTCACAGGCTTCTCCTTGATATCCAGTCGGGAGCAGTCTTTACCACATGCCTGAAGACGGAGAAGATGATAGGCAGCATAAAGGAGTCCGGTTTCCGACATAGAACGCAGCACTGTTGTTCCATTCTCAACATTAATGGTATAACCATCCTTGCCAAGAGCGAAATATTCACTGTCTGCCATGAGCTGCAACGAAACTTTGCCTCCCTTCCAGAATGTCGAGAGTTCATTCTCTGCCAGACGCATGACAGGCGAATCAATGCCTTTATCTATTTGCTTACGTACAGACACTGTGTCGTAACGTAACCACAGACGGCTGCCGTCCTCCGAAAAGGATGGCAGCGCAGTGGCAGAAATAAATAAAACTAATAATATTCGTTTCAGCATGTTTATATTTTTTTAAGGTACCTAGAGACCAGTAACTAGAAACTAGTATCTCGAAATAATATCAGTATCTCTGTCCGAACTTGCTTATATCTTCACTTCCTTCAATAGTTTTAATCTTTCCGTTCTCATCATATTCAAGTTCCACCACTTTCAGGCTGCGGAGCCATGTCTTACCGTTTGAAGGAACGCAGTCATGATGGAAGAGATACCATTTGCCCTTATATTCGGCAATAGAATGATGAGTAGTCCATCCGACCACTGGAGTAAGGATCACGCCCTGATATGTGAACGGTCCGTAAGGATTATCACCGATGGCATAGCAGAGAAGATGGGTATCACCTGTTGAATATGAAAGATAATACTTGCCGTTATACTTGTGCATCCATGAAGCTTCAAAGAAACGGTGAGGATCGCCGGCTGTTAGAGGCTTTCCGTCTTCGCCAAGAATAACTACAGGGCGTGGCTCTTCTGCAAATTCAAGCATATTGTCGGCCAGTTTCACCACGCGGCCAGGCAATGCCGGTTCATCATCTGCAGGGAGGTGAGGATTCTCGATAGCCTTATTGTCACGGTAGCGCTGCAGCTGGCCGCCCCATATACCACCGAAATAAATGTAATGGCTTCCGTCATCATCGCGGAACACTGCCATGTCGATACTGTAGCTTCCGCGGATAGGGTCCGGCTGAGGGATGAAAGGGCCTTCAGGCTTGTCGCTGATGGCTACTCCCATACGGAAAATGTCATTGCGGTCCTTCAGAGGGAAATAAAGATAATACTTTCCGTCTTTGTAAGCCACGTCGCAGTCCCAAAGCTGGCGTCCTGCCCATGGAATATCCGCTACACGGAGAGCTACACCATGGTCGGTAACTTCGCCATGCATCACATCGTCGGTAGAGAGTACATGATAGTCGTTCATGTCGAAATGGTCGCCATTGTCGTTTTCAGGAATTCCTGACTCACGGTCGTGCGACGGATAGATATACAGACGTCCGTTGAACACATGTACTGAAGGGTCTGCCATATAATCGGCAGGGAAAAGGTATCTTTCTTCTTTTTTCATAACAATTCTGTTTTAAGGTTCCGCAATGAGAATGATCTCACCACGGAACACCGGTTATTATAGGATAATAAATATATTTACTTTGTTTCTTTATCTGATTCTGAAATAATCTCTTTCACGAACTCTTTAGGCTGGTAATTACGGTCAAACAGCAGAGCATAGTCTGTACGTCCCGGAACAGGGAAGTTGTTTTTCCAAGAATCGCCGTCAGTTACTCCCCATGCAGTGACGCGGATAACGAAATCGGCATGTTTCTCAAAGAGGTTGAAGAACTGCATCATTCTGTCGTTCCAAGCCTTGCTTACTGAGTCCGGCAATGCTTCCGGATAAGGATTGAGAGATTTCTTGAATGCCACAGTATCCGAAATGTTTGCGCTCTGACGGGCAGTAGGAAGCGCACTCATATCCCATTCTGTAATCATCACCTTAACGCCTGTAGCGGCAAAGGCAAGCATGCTTTCCTCGAATTCCTTAATGTCAGGATAGTCCATTCCCATATGTCCCTGCATACCCACAGCATCGATGCGCAGTCCGCGTTCCTTAAGCGAGTTCACAAGTTTAACCACTCCGTCGCGTCTGCCTTTTACGTTCATTCCATAATCGTTGTAGTAAAGTTCCACATCAGGATCGGCTTCGTGTGCATACTGGAATGCAAGAGGGATGAATTCCTCGCCAAGGATTTCGTAGAACTTACTCTTACGGTATGAACCGTCTTCCACAATAGCCTCGTTCACGACATCCCATCCTTTGATTTTTCCTTTATATCTGGTAACAACAGTTGTGATGTGTTCCTTCATTCTCTGCTTCAGCACTTCAGCCGAAACGGTCTTTCCATTATCGTCGAGAAAGAACCATTCAGGACACTGCGAGTGCCATATCAGACAGTGACCGGTGACAGTCATGCCATTCTCTATACCGAAGTTCACAAACTTGTCTGCTTCCTCAAAGTCATATACACCGTTGGCAGGATGTATCTCTTCCATCTTCATGCAGTTCTCTGCAACTATCGCATTGAAATGCTGTTTCACAATTCTTACAGCCAAGGTGTCAATACCTCCCGACTGACGTACGTTAAGAGCTGTTCCGATTAGGAATTTATCGCCTACAGCATCTTTCAATCCTTTTTCTACAGTTACAGTTGCATTGTTTCCGGCACAAGCAGCCATCATGGCACCGCACACCGATGCGGCAAAAATGTTTTTCAGTTTCATTGTATTTAGGTTTTTGTTGTTAATAATCAGTTATCAGTTATTAGTTGTCAGTTGTTAGTAATCGTTTCTGCTTCTTCTGACTTTGAGTTCAGCCTGCATCTTCTCGTTATATTCCTTGCTGATAGGATAAAAGAAGAGTGCTATCACTCCGATGAAGAAACATACTGCAGGAATAATGCTTGATGAGAGCACAATGCCGTTCACAGCCGATTCCGACTGGGCAACGCCCGAACCGGACACATATCCGAAGCCTGACAACAGGAAGCCAAGGATGGCACCACCAACGCCAAGTCCGGCCTTGAGGGCGAACACCACGCCGGCAAACACAAATCCTGTGGCACGGCGGTAGTTGACATACTCCGAATGGTCTGCCACATCGGCAATCATAGCCCAAAGCAAAGGAACAGTAGGCGCATAAGCCAGACTCTTCAGGAAGTTGAGGACAAACATAAATTCGATATTATCCTTTGCCGGGAAATAGAACATGGCAGTGAATACGGCAGTCAGGGCAAGACATACGATGAAAGTACGTTTCTTGCCATATTTGCCGGCAAGATATTCCGACAGCAGAATCACTCCGAAGAACTGTACCAGCGCTCCCAACATATTGAACACTCCGAAGCCCACCTCATAAGCCTTGTCGGGCGAGCTGACTATGAGTCCGAAAGCATTAAGGATATGATAGCCCACAGAATCAGAAGCCTCCGCAGCCACCAGTCCGATTTTGTCGAGGAAGGCATACAGGGCAACAGGATCAACATAATTCTCGAAATAATAGTTCATGGCGCTTCCCCACATGGCCAGAGTGATGAACACGAATAGCGTGAGCACAAACATGGCACGCCATGGCACACTGCTCAAAACATCCTTGATATCCTGACGGGTGTCATTCTTCTGTCCTGCCGGAGGAGTGATACGTTCCTTGGTAGAGAAGAACACCACGAGCAGGAACGCCAGTCCCACTGCTGCAAACAGCGATACCGTGCACAACCATCCGTGAGCCTTGTCGGCACCTTCGGAAAACTTGCTCACCAGCGGCAGAGTGAGTCCCTGCACAACAAACTGCGCTATTGTAGAGAACACGAACCTCACCGAAGTGATGCTGGTGCGCTCCTTTATATCAGCCGACATCACACCGCCCAAAGACGAGTAAGGAGTATTGTTGAACGAATACATGGTCATGAGCAGGGTGTAAGAGATAGTGGCATACAGAGCCACGAGCCCCTTGTCCTCGATGCCGGGATTGTAGAACGCCAGCACATAGAACACCATGAAAGGCAACGCCGTCCAAAGCACCCAAGGACGATACTTACCCCAGCGTGTGTTTGTCCTGTCCGAAAGGATTCCCACGGTAGGATCGACAAACGCGTCCGCTATACGCGCCACAAGCATCACCGTACCCGCAATGGCACCTTCCAGTCCGAACACGTCGGTATAAAACTTAGTCTGATAAATCATCATCATCTGGAAGACAAGATTTGCCGAGCAGTCTCCCAGCCCGTAGCCCACCTTCTCGGCCATGGACACTTTTTGATTAAGAATATTCATTTGGTATTAGGATTATTAGTTGTTGGTTTTCAATTATCATTTTCCGGAATTCTCCATTATCGCCTTCACGAGCCTTTCCGCCGGAGTTTTCTTGTCCAGAGGATGGATGTCGTTCCATTCGCCCGTATCGCTGTTCTTTATCAGCGTGGCGTTACCGTCTGTTTCCGCGGCCGCAGCCTGCTGTTTTCTCATCTCCGCCCAAGCCTTTCTGCCCGGATCGTCAGGAGCCAGAAAGTCCGCCAGCTCGATGATATAGAAATGCAGATTGTCGCCAAAAGTCCTGCGCCAGTCCTTCATCATGGCACAGAGAAGAGAGGAATACTCATTCCAGCGTCCCACGTTCGATTCGCCCTGATACCAAGCCACAGCCTTGAACGTGTAATCACGGAGCGGATATATCATCCCGTTATAGAGCCCCACAGGCATGTTCTGGAACGATGTAGATTGCGGAGATGCAGGCATCTGAGCCCCCACGCGGTGTTTCCATTCCCCCTCTAGGGAAATCTCCTCCCCGCGGCAGATAATCTTGTAAGGCTTCTCCCTGACGAACGACGGCACACCGCCATAGCTCACCAGACGGATGGTAACCTGATTTCTGCCCTCATGCAACAGACCGGCAGGCACCTTATATATACGCGGAGGATACTGATAGCCTGTGCTGCCCACGAAACGGCCGTTCACATACACCGAGTCGGCATCCACCATACAGCCCAGCCTGAGTACAGCCTCGCTGCCAGCCATATGAGCCGGCACTGTGAAGTCCTTCCTCAGCCAGTGCGAGCCCGCTGCCGGACGTCCGCATCTCAGGGCCCAGCCGCCGGCAAACATATCCACCTTGTCCCATCCGCTGTCGTCTATACCGGCGGCATACCACGGCTCGGTGTCGTGCATACCCGGATCGGCAGCATACAGCTGTCTGCTCCACGAAGCCTGTCTGGCACGTTCCATGCGCGATATTCCGTCAGTCAGACTCCTGTCCTCGTACATCGATTTCAGATTTATATATTCCGGAAAGTCCTTCAGTCCTTCCTCGCCTGTCCATGCTTCCACCGGAGTGCCTCCCCAGCTGGCATTCACTATTCCCACAGCCACTCCCGTGCGCTCCTGCATCATCCTGCCGAAGAAATAGCACAAGGCAGAAAATCCGGGCACATTGTCTTCCGTCATCGCCTTCCACGGCTCGCGTCGGATGCTGTCCGCCGGATGGTCGAAACGCCATGCATACGGTACCTTGAGATATCTCACGCGCGTGTTCTCATATCCGTTCACTTCCTGCGCGAAACGGTCCATAACTCTCGCCACGGTGAGTTCCATGTTAGACTGGCCCGAGCAGAGAAACACATCGCCCACCATAACATCCTTCACCTCCGTGCCGTTCACCCTCATCACATACGGTCCGCCCGCCTTCATAGGCTCCAGCTTCACCGTCCATCGTCCGTCCGCACCCGCACGCACTTCACACTTCCTGTCCGCCAGGCTGAAGCTGATTTTCTCGCCCGGAGCGGCCCATCCGCCTATGCTGAGCTCACGTCCTCGCTGCAGAACCATACCATCGGATATCAGTGGCGACATCCTGACCTCTGCCACAACATCTGCCGAAAAAGTCCATGCGGCAAGCAGAGCGATAATTACTGAATATAAACTGTGTGTATTCATGATATATCTGGTTTTAAGGCAAAGATACATAAAACCGCGCCCACCCGTATATCCGTATGATACAAAGGGTTTTGGAGAGGTAACATACGCGGGGCGCAATGTAACAAAAACTTTGCCGTATGTTACATTGCGCCCCGAAACGCCATATTTCTATGATATTGCCGACCAGTCAACATTCCTTTTTCTGATTTCCGCCAGATGTCGCCACACCACTGCATTCTCCGGTCCGGTGGCCTGCGGATCGTCGTCGATGATACGTTCGGCCACCTCGCGCACATACTGCAGCAGCTGTCCGTCGCGAGCCAGATTTGCTATCTTCAGGTCGAAAGCCACCCCACTCTGCTGCGTACCCTCGATGTCGCCCGGTCCGCGCAGCTTCAGGTCCGCCTCCGCAATCTCGAAGCCGTCGTTCGTATCCACCATAATCTGAATTCTCTTGCGCGTCTCCTCCGAAAGCTTGTATCCCGTCATCAGGATGCAGTACGACTGGTCCGCCCCCCTGCCCACTCTTCCCCTGAGCTGATGCAGCTGCGAGAGGCCGAAGCGTTCGGCGTTCTCAATCACCATCACCGAGGCATTGGGCACATTCACCCCCACCTCAATCACCGTGGTGGCCACCATAATCTGAGTCTCGCCCTGCACGAAACGGCGCATCTCCTCATCCTTCTCCGCCGGCTTCATCTTGCCGTGCACACGGCTTATCCTGTACTCCGGAAACACCTCGCACACCGTGGCATATCCGTCCTCAAGATTTCTGATATCCATCTTCTCGCTCTCCTGTATCAGAGGATAGACTATATACGCCTGGCGCCCCATGCGCAACTGCCCACGCACAAACTCATACATCGAAGCCCTGGTCGAGTCGAAACGGTGGACGGTGGTCACCGGCTTCCTGCCCGGAGGCAGCTCGTCTATAACCGACACATCCAGGTCGCCGTAGAGCGTCATTGCCAGCGTACGCGGAATGGGCGTGGCAGTCATCACCAGCACATGAGGCAAAACACTGTTCTTCGCCCACAGCCTTGCCCTCTGCTCCACTCCGAAGCGGTGCTGCTCGTCTATAATTACCAGCCCCAGCGACGCAAACCCCACAGTGTCCTCTATCACGGCATGCGTACCCACCAGGATATTCACCGTGCCCGCCATAAGATCCCTCAATATCGTCTCTCTTTTCTTCCCCTTTACCGAGCCCGTAAGCAGCTCCACCCTGACACTCATCCCGTCAAGAAAACGGCACAGCGTCTCGTAGTGCTGCGACGCCAGAATCTCCGTGGGCGCCATCATGCACGCCTGGCAACCGTTGTCCGTAGCTATGAGCATGGCCATCAGTGCGACGAGCGTCTTTCCGCTGCCCACATCGCCCTGCAGCAGGCGGTTCATCTGCCGTCCGCTGCCCATGTCGCGCCGCATCTCGCGCACCACCCTTTTCTGCGCCCCCGTAAGGCTGAAAGGCAGATACTCCGAATAAAAAGTATTGAAATTCTCGCCCACCCTGCCGAACACTATTCCGCCGAAACGGTTCCTCCTCTCGCGCGAGAAGCGCAGGATGTTAAGCTGTATATAGAACAGTTCCTCAAACTTCAGCCTGTATTGCGCCCGCCTGAGCACCTCCGGATTTCGCGGGAAATGCACATTGCGCAGCGCCTCCATAAGAGGCATAAGGCCATTGGCCGAAATAATCCCCCCGCTCAGAGTCTCCTCCACAGCATCGTCGCCAATCACCGCGAAAAGGTTCGCCACCAGCTTCTCTATCGCGCCCGACGAGATGTTCATCCTCTTCATCCTCTCCGTGGTGTTGTAATACGGCCTCAGGCCCATGGCAGAAAGCGTCACACCGTCGGCACTGTCGATGTCCGGATGAGCGATGTTCACCCTCCCTCCGAACACTGTAGGCTTACCGAACACAATATACTCCTCCCTGCACCTGTACTTTCCGCTGACGAACTTTATCCCCTGAAACCACACCAGATCCGCCACCCCCGTGCCGTCCGAGAAATGCGCCACCAGACGCCTCTGCCTTCCCTCGCCGAAAGTCTCGAAACTCAGAATCTGCCCCCTGAGCTGTATGTATGGCATCGTTCCGTCTATTTCCGATATGCGGTATATGCGGCTCCTATCGACATACTTGTACGGGAAATGATACAGCAAGTCCCTGAAGGAACGGATTCCCAGCTCCTTCTCCAGAATTTCAGCCCTGTGCGGTCCCACACCCGGGAGAAACTTGATGTCGCGCGATGACAAATCGATAATTTGGCCGGATGACAAGATTTCTATTCAGATTTATACATTTATTCCCAGACACGGCTTCGGCACAAGGCTTCCGCCACAATCAGATCAAAAGGCGTGGTGATTTTTATATTCTCCCTGTTTCCTTCCGCCAGCTCCACATCTATGCCCGCAGCTTCCACCACAGAAGCATCGTCGGTGAAGTCCTCGCTGTAGCCGCAGGCATACGCCTCCTTCAGCATGCGTGCCGGAAACACCTGCGGAGTCTGCACCAGCCTGTATTCTCCGCGCGGCACGGCGGCACTCCTTCCGTCCGGCCCCATCCTGCGCACAGAGTCCACCACCCCCGTAACAGGCACCACAGCCCGTCCGGCGGCAGCCATCGCGAAACAGCGGCGTATCACATCGTGCTTCACGAACGGACGCACACCGTCGTGAACAGCCACCACCGCATCATCATCGTCCACCAGCATGAGGCCGTTGCGCACGGAGTGAAACCTCGTCTCGCCCCCGTCGGCAATGCGGTGCGGCACCCTGAAGCCATATTCCCCGCACAGCCTGCGCCAGTACTCCTGATGGTCGCGCGGCAGAACCAGCACAATGTCCGCCGGCATCCCGCAAGTGGCGAAGTTCTCCAGCGTGCGCATCAGCACAGGCCTGCCGGCAAGGGGAATGAACTGCTTGGGCAGGTCGGCCCCCATACGCAGTCCCTTCCCCCCTGCCACTATAATGACATAGCGCTTCATCATGCGTAGAGCATACCTTTTCTCACCTCGGCAGCCTTTTCGCTACCGGCCAGCTTTTCAAGGATGGCAAATCCGAACTCCGCTGCTGCAGCCGGACCTTTGCCAAGGATGAAATTATCCACACATTCCACCAGGGCTCCCGTATATTCGGCCCCGTCAAGATACTTGTCGAAACCCGGATAGCAGGTAGCCTTCTTTCCTCTGAGCAGGCCACGCTTGCCATAAACCATAGGAGCGGCACAGATGGCAGCCAGAGGCTTGCCTGCAGAGGCAAAATCCATAATCAGCCTGTCAAGCTGCTCCGATGCGTCAAGATTAGTAGCTCCGGGAAGCCCTCCCGGCAGGATAATCATCTGAACATCGGCAGCAGAGATTTCATTTATCACTGCGTCTGCCACTATCTGAACTCCATGCGAACTTTTCACTACTTTGTCTGATGACACAGAAACTGTAATGGCATCCACTCCACCGCGGCGTAATATATCCAACGGCAACAAGGCTTCGGATTCCTCGAATCCCTCAGCCAAAAAAATCATTGGTCTCATGATATTCAATTAATTCAATTAAAAATTAAGAATTAAGAATTAAAAATGATATTCAATTAAAAATTAAAAGTCAATGAAGTTAACTGAAAGTCAAGAATAAGCAGACGACTTCATTATCAGCTTCGCAGACCGTTGGTTAATTATTAATTTTTCATTATTAATTATTAATTCCCTTCATCTAAGTCTGAAATAATACGTTATAGTACCACTTTGATTGTCCGGTCCTTCCACAGCGTTGAAACGCGCTTTTTTCGCCGCATCCTCGGCAGCCTTTCTCAATGCAGGGTTAACCGTATTCGTACGCTTGTTTATGCTTGTGCTTATCACCTGTCCTGCCGGGTTCACCACTATTGTCACCACCACGCGGCCCTCTTCCTGCACATTATATACCGGCACCGGCAGTCCACCCTGTCCCAGGCTACGTCCGTTCAGATCGAAAGTACCATATCCTCCCATACCAGCCGTGCCGCCTGTCGTGCTGTTTCCGTCCGGTCTGCCTTGCACTCCCGTACCCGATGCAGCCGTTCCCTTACTGCCCATCTGTGCTCCCTTTCCGAAAGCTCCGGCAATTTTGTTTGCAGCAGCCTGGGCAGCAGCTTTCTCAGCCTCGGCACGTTTCTCGGCCTCAGTTTTTTCCTTTACCGCTTCAGGTTTTTCTACTGTTTTCTTCTCGGGAGTATCTTTTTTTCTGGTTTCAGTCTTTTTCTTTTCTTTCGGCTTCTCTTCCTTCACCTTCAGCGATGGCTCATCCTGTTGTGTTATCATAGGTTGTTTCACCTCCGGCTGCGGTTCCGGCACACTAGGAGTTTCAGGCTGTGGCTCGCTGACAACATCCACTTCGGTCATAGTATAAGGATCCGAGCTTCCTTGTGCCAGGTCGGTATTTCCCATCATAACAGGCACACCTCCCTCTTCCTGCTTTTCCGGCACAGCCAGACGGAGCAAGACCAGCAACACAACCACAAGCACATGTACAGCCAGTGTTCCTATAATTCCTGTCAGTTTGCTTCTTTTCATTTTTTATCCGGCCTACGTGTGGCCAACACCATTTTAAAATGATTTTCGTTTGCAATATTCAATATGCGCACAATCTCCCTGTAAGGGACAGACTCGTCGGCATAAAGCGCCACATACATTTCAGGCTCCCTGGCGGCACAGTCCTGCAGAAAACCTGTCACCTCGTCTATAAACAGAGGCATCTCGTCCTCATTGCCGAAAGCCCCGTAATAATTCAAATTCTTGTCAATGATAATTCTTGCCATAGGCTTTGCCGATGTCTGCTGTGATCCCTGAGGGAGCAGCACCTTTATGGCATTTGGCGAAACCATGGTAGAAGTAATCATAAAAAATATCAGCAGCAAGAATATCAGGTCCGTCATCGACGACATGCTGAATTCCGGCGATATCCTTTGTCTTCTTTTCAGCGCCATGATATTATTTTTCGTTAGGTTCGTTCAACAAATCCATAAAAGCCATAGTGCGTGCCTCCATCTGGCTCACCACCTTGTCTATCCTATAGACCAGATGATTATAGGCAAACATCGTCACGATACCAACCACCAGACCACCCACCGTGGTTATCATAGCCTCGTAAATACCACTCGACAAAAGTGTAATGTCAATGTTATTACCCGCATTTGCCATATTCCAGAATGCCTGTACCATACCGGTGACGGTTCCAAGGAATCCCAACATCGGAGCACCACTGGAGATGGTGGCCATTATGGAGAGTCCGTTCTCCAGCTTTGCCACCTCAATATTTCCCGTATTCTCGATAGCAGCCTGCACGTCTGCCACAGGGTGCCCCATACGCGTAATACCTTTTTCAATCATCCTCGCAGCCGGAGTATTCGCTATGCGGCAATAGTTGATGGCCGATTTCACCTCACCCGTGCGTATATAGTCGCGTATCCTGTCCATAAACAGAGGATCTTCCTTTGCCGCACGGCTTATGGTGAAAGCACGTTCGAAGAAGATATAAAATGCTATGACCGACATCAGAGCCAGTACAGCCATTATCCATCCGCCCTTCAGGGCCATATCCCAAAGATTCATTTGCGGTTCGCCATCTACCACCGGAGTCAGAACCGGATTGGCACCCGCCATTGTGTCGGCAGCCATCTGTGCAGCTGCCATTAAAGTCATTGTAATCATAATTTAACGAAGGCAGTTTTTATATTCTTCAATAGTTTTCTTCAATCCCAGATACAGGGCATCGCACACCAAAGCATGACCTATCGACACTTCATCCAGCCATGGAATGTTCTTGTGAAAATACTCCAGGTTTTCCAGGCTCAGGTCGTGTCCGGCATTAAGCCCCATTCCCAGCCTGCGAACAGCCATGGCAGCTTCCACAAAAGGAGCTACAGCTTCTTCACGATTCTTTTTGTAACCCGACGCATAAGGCTCAGTGTATAGCTCCACTCTGTCTGCTCCGGCACGCGCGGCATATTCTATCATCTCAATATCTGTCCCCACGAAAATGGAAGTTCTTATTCCCGCTTCGCCAAACCTGTCCATCAAATCGGACAGAAAATCCAGATTGGCTTTTGTATCCCATCCTGAGTTCGATGTTATCTGGTCCGGAGCATCAGGCACAAGCGTCACCTGGTGAGGTTTGACTTTCAGAACCAAGTCTATAAAATCGTCCGAAGGATATCCTTCAATGTTAAACTCTGTTCTAAGCAACGGACGCAATGCATATACGTCGCTACGTCTGATATGACGTTCGTCAGGACGGGGATGTACAGTAATTCCTTCGGCACCGAATGCCTCACAATCCATTGCAACTTTCTCTACATCAGGGTTATTACCTCCACGGGCATTACGTAAAGTAGCAATCTTGTTTATATTAACACTTAGTTTGGTCATAATGAATGATTTTTATATCTTTGCATATCAGAATGCAAAGTTAGCAGGTTTTATTATAAACCAACTAACATACAGGTTAAAAAAGATTGATAATAAGCTACACTCTATGCAAAAAGAAATGAGATTTGCTATTTTCGGGAATACATATCAAGAGCACAAATCAGCGCATGTGGCTCATTTACTTAGTATTCTGAGAAAGAAGAATGCAAATATATGCATAAGCCATGAATTCTACGAATTTCTAAGAATACACACACAAACAGATTTAAGCGGTCTGGAAATATTCGACGGTAATAATTTCACAGCAGACATGGCTTTAAGCATAGGAGGTGACGGTACTTTCCTGAAAGCAGCAAGTCGCGTTGGGGAAAAAGAAATTCCTATATTGGGAATAAATACAGGACGTTTAGGCTTTTTAGCTGCTATCTCACCGGATGAAATGGAAGAAACATTTGACGAAATATATCAAGGGAAATTCATAGCAGAACCGAGAAGAGTTTTAAAACTGACATGCGAAAACAATATTCTTAAAGGAAATCCATATGCCCTTAATGAAGTTGCAGTATTGAAAAGAGACAGTTCATCAATGATTACCATTAAGGCATATGTAAATAATGAATTACTTAATATATACCAGGCTGATGGTCTGATTGTGGCAACACCTACTGGTTCTACAGGATATTCGTTAAGTGTAGGAGGTCCTATAATGGTACCACAAAGTGGAACTCTCTGCATAACACCAGTAGCTCCACATAGTTTGAATGTCAGACCAATTGTCCTACGCGATGATTGGGAAATAAAACTTGAAGTAGGAAGTCGCAGTCATAACTTTCTTATATCTTTAGATGGAAGAAGTGAAAGTTGTCATGAAGAAGCAATACTTATAATAAAAAGAGCTAGCCACTTTATAAAGATAGTAAAACGCTACAACCATACTTTTTTCAATACACTAAGAGAAAAAATGATGTGGGGAGCAGATAATAGAATCTAATAATCAGATATTCCATATATACAAAATAGCATGTGAAATTATTTAGATGTTTCATATGCTATTTTTATTGGTGCAAATTCCATACGTTTATCCTTGTTCAATTTCAAGATCAGAAATCTAGAATCCCTCAGATTTTTACGTTGATCCGTTTTCCGTTGTTCATCCGCAACCTTCGTGTAGAGAAAATCCAAAGCTTATAAACGCAAAAAATCCCCGAAGTATCTCTACCTCGAGGATCTCTCATATAAGA
>OGCN01001158.1_pt1 | contig 37254 bp, 38 predicted proteins | sample 1570181 | NCBI WGS metagenome assembly OGCN01 (sample SAMEA4370584, study PRJEB24528) | human gut metagenome | reverse complement strand
AACTAAAGTTAATTATTAATGAATTATCCAACTTTGTTTGGATTTTAAATGGAAAGTTATATGTAATCTTTTTACACGAGTAATGATCTGTATGATTTGAATAGCTATGTACGTGCTTTAAGCAATTATAGCAATCTTCACATTCGTCTTTTCTACAATTCCCCATAGCACAATCAGAGCAGGGAGGAATTGCTGTATATTGTTGATAACAATAATTTATAAGGTCTGTAAATTCTTGCATGTTTATATATCATTTATCTCCAAATACAAATCTACTATTTTTTTAGTATGTAGACTATTGGTGAATAATATAAATCTTTTAATCTGTCATACTTATATAAATTTCTATATGTTTTCTAGTTATTTTAATCTCCGTGTAATCCGCCTTTAACTGACGGATTACACGGTTCTGGATAATCTGATAATAGACACTACCTTCCTTTTCTTCTATGGTGGAAGGTCTGAATTTTACTTTAACACTGGCCATATCAATCGGATTCAGATTTTACCTGTAATTTAAGTTTCTCCTGCATCAGGCTGTCGGAAACAGCTTTCAGTTCGTTCTCGTACCCATCGGCCTGTTCTCTGATCCATTCGATGGACTTCTCGTCACGATGGATGTCAAAAACCTTGTTCAACCAGAGAATATCTCCCGGAGTACATCCGCTCCAGGAGCGGATGGCGCGGAACTTCAGGGCGTCGTCTGCATATTGCCGGTTGGACTGCCAAAGTCTGATATTTCCCCATAAGGACAGGATGCATACCACACCCATTCCGACCAAAAGAGAAAATACTTTGCTTGACCTGATGTCAAAACTATGCCGGTGAATATGCCTTACGCATGTCGGGATCACTTCTTCTGCCTGTCCATCAGTAGGTGTTTCGGTCTTCTATTCCAGCTTCCCGTTTATCATCTCAATTTTGTTCTTGATTCTTCAAACAAAACATATACATTGTCTTTTTCCATACTTTACCATCTTATTTTACGTTGTTTTTTCTTTTTCTTCTTTCTCAAATAATCGTCCGGATAGCCTTCAGGTTGTTCCGGTTGCGGGTTAGGTGTGAACAGGCCTAAAGAACCGCTGTATAATTCATTGCCATGCGATTCCTGTTGATATGCCGGTTCACTCGGAACAGCTACCTGTCTTTGGGTTTCCAAATGTGGAGGTGTCTTTAATGCGGCATCTATCTTGGAATAGCTGAACTGTCTGTCAATCTTGGAACCGCTGAAGGAATAGCCGTTCATGATGAACACGACACCCTGTACTTCATCGGATTTTCCCTTGTATTTGAACCGTACATCCACTCCCTTTTCGCTTAATCCGGCAATCAGTTCCTTCCAGTTTCCTGCTTTTCTGACTTCCGTTTTAAGCAGACTGTAAAGTTCATATTTTGTCTTGTCCGGTTCCCTTAAGCGTTCAATCGTGACATGATCCTTGCCTTTGGCCATGTGAAGACCATATTTCAAGGTCAGTTCCTTACAGATGCGTGCACTCCGTAACCGCTCGTTTTTGTCGGATATGGTCCTGCCGTCATTATCTATCCGGTTGTAGGCAATATGTATATGGGGATGCTCCTTGTCGAAATGTCTGGCTATAAAGAACTGTGTGTTCCTTATGCCCATCCGTTCCATGTATTCCAAAGCTATTTCTGCCATAATTCGGCTGGTCAGCCTGCTTTCATCCTCTCTGGAAAATCCCAGTGCAATGTGTCCGACCGGTCTGGATACTTTCGGATTCATGCCGGCCTGTGCTTCGAAAGCCTTTGTTATTGTAGCAACATCCTCAATGAACAAACCGGCATGTGCGATAATCCTGGCATCCTTTTTACTGTCAATGATATAGCGGGTAACCTCACGGAATCCGCTTCCCTTTACAATCTTCGCAATCATAGCAGGATATGGTTCAGCAGTTCTTCGATTCTTGCCACTTGTACACGGCATTCCAGCTTTGCCGTATCGAATCCTCCGGCATTTGCCTTATGAGCCAGCTGGTTCAGATTATTCGCCATACAGCATAACTTACGGATATAGTCGGAATGTTCTGCTGTAAGTCTTTGCCGGACATATCCTTTACGGAAACATTCCCTCAGGTATTCGCTTGCCGATATGCCTGCGCTTCTTGCCCTGCTTTTCAGTGTATAGTAATCCGGTGTCGCCAGTTTCACGGTAACACGATATTTCAGTTTGTCGGTCGTACTCTTGGGAGGACGGCCGCCCTTGTTGTTTCTTTCTGTATTCTGTTTCTTTTCCATCTGTTGACTATTTTATAAAATGAATGTACTGATTAGACCAGCGGGATGAACCTCTCACTGCTTCCTGTAGTGGGAGCAAGCGGTTTCGGTCTGCCCGAAATACAAACTTGCTCCACTAAAAACCAGAGTCCCGCTATTTTGAGCAGCTCTAAATATGCCCTCTATAAATTCGGGAGAAATAATACCGTTCCGGTATCATCTTATGGAGGGGACAGGCCTGTTTTTCCGTTTCTGTTCATCATGTATTTTCTTATTTTGTTTGCCATATCCCGATATATCTCGGAATGAATTCTCTGGCAAAAAAAGAATATAAGTTACCAATAGTCAAACAGTTGGTCGGGATGTGGCAACAATGTAGCCTGTTGCACTTTGCATATAGGGCAATCGGTGTGGAATGCGGTATTTTTCCTGTTTGATGAAACAATGAACTAGGGAGTCAAACTGTTAGTGATTTATTGACTTGAATATTTACTGACTTAATGTCGTACTGTAGTAAATATTCATGTCTGTGAATCATTGAAGGAACACTTCTTTGCTTCCTTATCTAATCAATGGCTTGGAAAAGTGATTAAATAAGGTTACATGGAAATAAACCATTCCTTATCCATTGCTATGGATATTTATTGAATCAGATTCATAGATCTTTTATTCTGTAAATCGTTATTGGATGGAGTCCCTGAATATAGGGATATTTGCAGAAAATGATATGAATATGGCCTCATAACTAGGATAATCAGCGCCACATGCTGCCGGTTAAGCGGAAACCATTGCCTTTCAGAATATATGGCTTTTCTTTGTCGCAAACAACGAAAAAGAATAAACATCAATCAACAAAAAAAGGAAACGATATGGAATTTGTAGGAATAGAAAAACAACTGTTTGAGGAATTGGTGCGTAAGTTTGAATACTTTGAGCATCGTGTCATGGAAATTTGCAACCGGGAGAACGACAGGACGCTGCACAAGTGGATGGACAATCAGGACGTATGCCGGTATCTGAACATTTCGCCCCGCACCTTGCAGACACTCCGTGATAACGGCACACTGCCTTTTTCTCAAATCAATCACAAGATATTCTACAAGCCGGAAGATGTACAGGGTATCGTCAAGAAAGTTGAGGACAGAAGAAAAGAGGCTATTTACAGAGGACGTAACATATAACAGTTAAACAATAACCACTAAATCCATAATAACATGAGTGAACTGAGAACAGACAGCAGAGAATGGGTACACCGTATCATGGGAAGTCTTGACCGTATGCTGGTCGGGATTGAGAATCTGGCGGTCGGAAACCGTCCCGTACTGGGCGGTGAACGCTATCTGACCGACAAGGAAGTGTCGGCACAATTGAAACTGAGCAGACGCACGCTTCAGGATTATCGTAATGAAGGGAGAATATCCTATTATCAGTTGGGAGGTAAAATCCTTTATCGGGAGAGTGATATTGAGAAAATGCTTCAGGAAAATTATCGGGAAGCATATATGAGTGGTAAATAAAAGATAAGCATAAAGGCTGTGTGCCGGTTTTGATGAACCGATGTCACACAGCCTTTATGCTTGTATGATGAACAATTATAAATCTTCGGGCATGGGGATGACAAGGATAGACTCACTGCACCGGATTCCGTAGAATACGTCACGAACCCGCTCCTGCTGGGGTATCAGAATACCCTTTTCTACCAAATCCTTTATATCACGTGCTGCTGTATCCGGTGATACCTTTACACGTTTTGCCCAATTCTTAGCCGTCAGTTTACCGGGATAACCGTCCAAATATAAATTCAAGACTTCACGTTGTCGTTCGGACAGGACTGTTTCGGCATGGGTTTGCCAGAATATGGCCTTATTAAGAACCTTTGACAATGTCTCGTCGGATTGCTCGACGGAACGGAGCAGACAGTCAAGATACCAGATGATCCATTCAGTAATCTCGCAATCTCCCTTCTGTGTTTTCTCCAATATGTCGTAATACTGTTTTTTATCTTTGTTTATCTGATGGGAGATACTGAAGAAACGCATCTTTGAGTTTTCGGCTTGTGAAAGTGCCATATCAGCAATGGCTCGTCCGATTCGTCCGTTTCCGTCATCGAAAGGATGGATGCAGACAAACCACAAATGGGCTATCGCCGATTTTACATAGCCGTTATGTGAATCTGAATTGAACCAGTCCAAAAACCGATTCATTTCTTCGTCTATTCTTTCAGGAGCAGGAGCTACATAATGTACCTTTTCCCGGCCGAACATTCCAGAAATAACTTTCATATCTCCACTGCGGTATCGGGCTACATCTATTTTCGTCGGACCGCTCCATCCGGTAGGAAACAGGCAGTTGTGCCAGCCGAATAGTCTTTCATGGGTAAGCGGACTGTTGAAATTGACGGTTGCGTCAAGTGCCATTTCCACTACTCCGTCTATATATCGTGAAGATTCGGTCGGATTCGGTAGTTGTACTCCGAGTTTGCGGGCTACAGATGAACGTACCTGTTCATTGTTCAATTCCACTCCTTCAATTTCTGATGATGCAATGATGTCATGAGAGATGGATTCAACTACGGCAGACATCCTGTCGTTAAAACCGATTACACTAAGGCGTCCCATCAGATAACCGACAGCTTTGTTTACCTTGTTCAGTTTCTCACCGACAAGTTCCTTGTTCCACGAAAAAGAAGGCCATTCTTTATGTTCATGTATATACATAGGTATCACTGTTTTCTGCAAATATACAGTTTTGCGGATAATTAACCGCAAAATTTGCGGCTTATTATCCGCATGAAACAGTGAAATCAATATTTATCAGCATTTTAGATATGATTTATGATTACCATTCATCATGCAGATAACCATTGACTTTTCAGATTGGAACAGCCTGCTTATTATATACTCACGTAATTGTTGGGCCGGATAAGTATTAATCTGAAAGGCAAGCGCAAATATCATTTCCAAGTTATAGACTACCTGATACCCCTCTTTTAACGGAATACGTTGTTCTGCGGTGAATGGTTGCAATATCCCAAGTTTATATATTCTTCTTTTCGCTGCTCGTAAGGTCGGTGCAACCACATTGAACAAGCCGACGAGTTCGGCTTCGTCCATACGAATCTTATTAGGATGGACAGCAGGAATAACAATCCTGCCGTCCTCCGTTATATGGATAATTTCTCTTTTCATAAGCTACAGACTATTTGAAAGTACATCCCTTACATTATTCATATCTTTCAGAATGGAACTGTCGAGTACCCTTGCATAGTGCTGCGTCATCTTGATATTGGAGTGACCGAGCATTTTGGCTACATTCTCAATGCTTACCCCATTGGCCAAACAGACAGATGTGGCGTACGAGTGGCGGGCGGTGTGTGTAGTCAGGTTCTTCTTTATCAGGCATAGGTCGGCAATCTCTTTCAGGTAGCTGTTCATCTTCTGATTGCAGGGAACAGGCAGCAATACTCCTTTCTTTTTGCAGGCAGGATAATCTGCATATTTCCTCAGGATTTCCAAGGGAATATCCAGCAGCGGAATGTTACACATGTTCTTTGTTTTCTGACGTGGCTTCCTGATCCACAGGTTTCCGTTGTTGTCTTTTACGATATGCTCAGGGGAAAGTTGTTGCACGTCTATGAAAGCCAGACCGGTAAAGGCAGCGAAAATAAAAACATCACGGACTACGGTGATTCGCTCCAAAGGAAACTCCTTGTGGTAGATAGTCAGCAGTTCGTCCATGGTTAGAAATTCACGGATTACTTCTTTTTCGTGGAACTTGATACCGATAAACGGGTCTTTGGCTATCCATTCATTGGCCAGTGCCAGATTGGTAATTTTCTTCAGACATTTCATATAACGGATAACGGTATTCTGCTGACATTCCTTTTCAGTCTTCAAATAAAATTCAAAGGCACGTACCAACTCACCGTTGACTTCCACCAGCGGCAGATCATCCTTTCTGTATTTCTGTCTGATAAGTTCGGCAAGATAACGCTTGCAACTTTCATAACGGCGAACGGTAATCAGGGCGTAGTCTTTACCGACCAAGGCACGGCATTGATCATTGTGCTCCTGCATGGTACCGATGAGAGTGCGTACCGCTTCCGGTTCTTTGTCCTGTCCGAAAAATATTTCCTGTAACAGACGTGCCGTTATAGGTTGGTTCTGTTCTTCCAGCTCACAAAAAATCTGATGTAATTTGATTCTCGCATTTTCGATATAGGCATTCAGATCACATGACTTGCGGCTTTTGCCTCTGGCGGATTCCTTAGCCTTACTCCAGAGAGACGGGTCAATGCTTTTGCGGATGTTGTTTTCAACTCGCGTACCATCTACAGTGATACGCATACAAACGGATGCTTCTCCGTTTTTCAGCAGCTTGGTCTTCTTCAAGAAGAAAAGCACATTGAATGAACTTCTTTTCATTTTCCTACAGTTTTTAGTTTGGACAAAAGTAGGAAACCGACCACGTTTTCTTGATACGCAAAACATTGCAAATCAGTGAGAAAGACTCTAATTCGGTGGAGATTTTTGCTCCACCTTTTATCTCCACCTTTTGCTCCACCTCAAACGGTAATATTTTGCCGTTTTTTGCGTGCCGGGGGAAAACAAAAAATCCCGATTTCGCTTGGAAATCAGGATTTTACTGTCTTTTGCTTTTCTTCAAAGTGGTGCCACCAGGAATCGAACCGGGGACACAAGGATTTTCAGTCCTTTGCTCTACCAACTGAGCTATGGCACCATTGTTTCTCGTTTGCGGTTGCAAAGGTAGGCATTTTTTTTATACTACCAAATCTTTTTGAAGAAAAATTTAATAAAAAGTGATTTTTTGACGGTAAAACAGTATTTCAAATATTATGAAGTTGTGGATTATAGTGCCGGCAGTGTATTTAAGGAAGGCTATAAATCAAATAAGGATGTACCGAATGGCACACCCTTATTCTAGTTAGAAAGAGTAGTAAAGTTTTTGTGAAAAGCTTAGTCAAGCTGTTTAGATATTGTGTTGTTTAGAATTTGAAGCTTACACCGGCAGTTACGAATCCTTTAGTTCCAAGACCTGCTTCAACGAATCCTCCTACACGGTCGTTACCTACTCTCAGAGCTATAGGGTTTACCTGGTATGCAAAGTCTGTATTTAATGTTGATTTGCCTGCTGTCGCGTTTTTAGCCAATGCTGTTTCTGAATGTCTTGACAAGTTTACACCTGCTGCAGCCGAACCGTAAAGCTCTACCAGTCTGCGCTTGAAGTAAACGAATTCAGCAGTAGGAAGAACCAGGAATCTCAAATCCTTTTCCTTTATTGATGGAGAGTTTTCTCCTGCCAATGCAAGCTTGCTTGTTGTCATTCCGAATCCGAGGTCTGCACCTAATCTGAAGCGGTTGATGCTGTAACGGTATCCAAATCCGTAAGTGAGGCTTGTTTTACTGTCGGAACGTTTTGATCCTAATACAGCATCAGCGATACCCATTCCTAAAATGTCCGAAGTTCCTTGTGTCAGTCCGTCGCTTACAGACAGGCGGATATCATGTTTTCTGTCTTCCGATACGTAATCTTTGGTTGAGTTCTGTGCGTTAACCATGTTTACACCAGCTACCATTAATAAAGACAATGCTAAAAATTTCAGTTTCATAATTTAAATAGTTTAGTAAGTTAGTATTCAATTTTTGTTTATTTCTTTGTTTCTTTCACTGACATAACGCAGGTTTATTGGAAAACCCCTATGCCCCTACGAAAAAAAATAAAAAAATGTCAGCAACACTCTTTTATAAGCATTGCTGACATCTAAATCAAATCCATCTAAACTATTATGTCTTTTTATTTCAAGGGGTTCCATCCCTGAGCTTTAAGCTCCAGTTCGTTGCCGTCTCTTGTCACGAGCGCACAGCCTAGTTCTTCTTTAGTGATGTGGCCAATCACTTTCACATCCTTTATCTGTGAAACAGCTTCGTGCATAGTCAGTGGAACAGTGAAAAGAAGTTCATAGTCTTCTCCTCCGTTCAAGGCACAAGTGCTGAGGTTCATGTTGAACTCTTCTGCCATAACGGCTGTCTGATAGTCTATAGGAATACGTTCTTCATAAACGCGACATCCGCATTTGCTCTGGCTGCATATATGCATCAGTTCAGATGAAAGTCCGTCTGAAATATCCATCATTGCAGTAGGTTTGATACCGGCTTTTGCCAGTTCCTCAATGATGTCTTTTCTTGCTTCCGGTTTAAGGAATCTTTCCAGTAGATATTCTTTTCCTGCAAAGTCTGGTTGTACATCCTTGCTACCGTTGAATACAGCCTTTTCGCGTTCCATAAGCTGGAGTCCCATATATGAAGCTCCAAGGTCGCCTGTCACGCAGATAAGGTCTGTTTCCTTTGCGCCGTTGCGATAGACCACGTCTTCTTTTCTTGCTTCACCTATACATGTAATAGAGATGGCAAGTCCTGTTACAGATGAAGTGGTGTCGCCACCCACTATGTCAACATTATGCAGCTGACATGCCAGTTTCAATCCTTCGTAGAAATCTTCCAGATCTTCAATACAGAATCTTTTTGATACTGCAAGCGATACTGTTATCTGCTTCGGTGTTCCGTTCATTGCGTATATGTCGGATAAGTTTACCATTGCCGACTTATATCCCAGATGTTTCAACGGTGTATATACCAAATCGAAATGTACACCTTCCATCAGCAGGTCTGTAGTAACGAGCACCTGACGGTCGTTATATTCCAATACGGCAGCATCATCGCCGATACCGTATTTTGTTTCGTTGTTTACTAACTTTATATTGTCGGTCAGATGTTTTATCAGTCCGAATTCTCCCAAAGTGGAAATTTCTGTTCTGTTTCCTTCGTGCATGATTATATAATTGTTTATACTCTGTTTATAAGTTCTTTCATTATGCTGGTCATTCGTGGCTGTGCGGCATCGGCTGCTTTCTGTACTTCTTCATGTGATACTTCCACTATCTTGCCTTCCACACCCAGGTCAGTGATTACCGAAACACCGAATACTCTGATTCCGCAATGGTTTGCCACAATTACTTCCGGCACAGTTGACATACCTACAGCGTCAGCTCCCAATATTCTGAACATCTTGTATTCTGCAGGAGTTTCGAAGGTCGGTCCCTGAGTACCGATGTAAACTCCTTTCTGAAGTTTTATACCTTTTTCGGCTGCAATTTCGAATGCCTTTTCAATAAGTTCGTGTGAATACGCTTCGCTCATGTCCGGGAATCTAGGGCCGTAGTCTATGTTCTTGCCTCTCAATGGATTGTCCGGGAAGAAGTTTATATGGTCTGTAATAACCATCAGGTCACCGATTTCGAAATCAGGATTAGTTCCACCTGCTGCGTTCGATACGAAAAGTGTCTTTATGCCGAGCTCTCTCATTACTCTGACAGGGAATGTCACTTCTTTCATCGAGTAACCTTCGTAGTAGTGGAAACGTCCTTGCATTGCGAGGATATCCTTACCTCCAAGTTTCCCGAAGATGAGCTTGCCGCTGTGTCCTTCCACTGTCGATATAGGGAAATTCGGTATCTCGGAATAAGGAATTTCATACTTGTCGGTAATGTCGTGTACCAAGCTGCCCAGTCCTGTGCCCAGTATAATTGCTGTCTCAGGATTTGTCTGCATCCTTGCTTTCAGGAATGCTGCTGTTTCTTGAATTTTTTCTAACATACTCGGTTATTTTTTGGTTGAACTTTATTGTTTCGTTGTTCAGAAAGCTTACTTCCACAGGCAGAGCGTAGATATATGGTTTCAGTTCTTCGCTCAGGTGCGGGTGAGTGGTAAGCCTTGCCGCATCTTTCTCTGTTGTTATTATCATTCTTCTGCCTTCGGGCATCGACATAAATCTGCTTCTGAGAGTTTCCATATCTTCCCGGCTGAAGTTATGATGGTCAGCAAATACCATTGACTCTATGTTTCCGGTGTATTGCCTAAGCTTGTCAGTTATAGCCTTTGGCGATGCAATTCCGGTGAGCAGCAGTATATGTCTGTCCGGTGATATATCCTCAGGCTTCATTTCGTCGTTATTCCCCTGACGGAATATGCGGTACAGATTTCCGTACTTCATATATGTGAAGAACACTTCCTGCTCTGCTGTAGGAAATATTTCATAACGCAGTCTGCGCATCTCTTCTGAAGTCATGTTCTCCGGACATTTGCTTACTATGATAATATCAGCCCTGCTTTTTCCGCTTTCCGGTTCCCTTAGTCGTCCGGCGGGTAGGAGAGTGTCGTGACGGATACGTCTGTTGTAGTCTATCAGCAGTATGTACATTCCTGCCTTGACATATCTGTGTTGATATGCATCGTCCAGCACTATTACCTGCTTCTTGTCACGGTTGCCGGTCTTTACGATAAGATTGTCAATACCGTTGCATCTGTCACTGTCGGCGGCTACATTGATATCCGGAAACTTCTGCCACATCTGGAAAGGTTCGTCTCCTATATCCTCTATAGTGCTCTTACCTTTCTCTGCCAGAACGAAACCTTTCGATTTGCGTTTGTACCCGCGGCTCAACACGCACACACTGAATTCATCTTTCAGCAGTCTTATCAGATATTCAGTGTGAGGCGTTTTCCCGGTTCCACCCACTGTGATGTTTCCCACGCATATCACCGGTATCGGGAAACTCCTTGATTTCAGAATATCCCAGTCGAAAAGCTTGTTTCTCAGCCATACAGCCATGCCGTATAATGCCGAGAAAGGAAGCAGAGGAATGTATATGCGAGGTTTGCTTTGTTTCATCTTCGTGTGGTTGGAACTTTTATACATTTTAGTTTATAGATATCTCGAAAGGCATTCTTGCCTGTATGCGATCGGCCTTGTCGAGGTTCTTTATCATCATGAATCCGTTGTAGAATTCTCCGAACGAATCTTCCAGCTTGCTGCTGATATATCTTTCAGGCTTGGCGTTGCTGATGAGGCTTGTGATGAAATCCACTTTCTTAGGATAAGAAGCCACCTTATAGTCTCTTATGCCGCAAAGCTCAGAAGCCTTCTTGATAGCAGATTCAAGATTTCCCAATTCATCAACAAGTTTCAGCTCTTTAGCCATTTCGCCCGACCATACACGACCTTCGGCAATCATTTTCAGACTGTCAATAGGCATATTTCTGCCTTCGGCGCATCTCTTGGTGAATAGTTCGTAACCGCTGTTCACCATACCCTGTATCAGCGCACCTTCTTCTGCGTTGAAAGGACGGCTCATGTCACCCATATCGGCCAGCTTGTTGGTCTTTACACCGTCTATTTTAACACCAAGTTTCTTTGTGATAAGTTCCGATGCGTCAGGAATCATTCCGAATATACCGATAGAACCAGTAAGGGTAGTTGGCTGAGCCACAATCCAGTCGGCAGCACAAGAGATATAATAACCGCCTGAAGCAGCATAGTCACCCATAGAAACCACTACCGGTTTCTTTTCTTTCAGCAGTGATACTTCGCGCCAAATCTGTTCAGAACCGTATGCACTACCACCCGGTGAGTTCACTCTGAGAACTACGGCCTTAACATTGTCGTCATTTCTCAAGTCACGCAAATGTTTGGTGACTTTTTCAGATACGATACCTTCATTATATGGATCTGCGGCATTGTCTATCTCTCCGAAAGCGTAATATACAGCTATCACGTCGCGGCTCTTCGCTGTTGAAGGCACTGCCAGATTCTTCATATCGTCCAGAGTCAGAGTGTTCAGAGTGGATTTCTCGCTGATATTTGTCAGTTTCTTCAGATACGACAAAACCTCATCCTTATACATCAGCTGGTCTGCCAGTCCGTTTTCCACGTATGCTTCAGCAGGCTGGAAATCCATACATTTGTCGGCCATTTCATTCAGTTTTTCTACTGAGATATTTCTTGATTCCGAAACTTCGTTTACAATCTCATTCCAGATAGACTGAGTGAAAGCAAGAGTCTGTTCTCTGTTGGCAGGGCTCATTTCTGTGGCTATGAACGGTTCAACAGCCGATTTGTATGTACCTACTCTGTATATCTGCATTTTTACTCCCACCTTGGCAAGCAGGTCTTTCAGGAACATAGTCTGTGCAGACAGTCCGTGCCATGAAATACTTCCCGAAGGATTAAGGAAAACCTTGTCTGCTACTGAAGATACATAGTATGCTCCCTGAGTATATGCACCTGAATAAGCCACAACAAACTTTCCTGATTCCTTAAAGTTTGCTATTGCAGTTCTGATGTCCTGAAGCGATGCAGTAGAACAGGCAAAAGCTTCGGCATTGATAAGCATACCTTTAATTTTAGGGTCATTTTTAGCTTTCTCTATTGATGCCAGGATATCTTCAAGCCCTCTTGTAGTTATTTCTTCACCCAAAATCTGTTCGAATGGGTTATCTTCATATCTTTCCACTACGCTACCTTTAAGGTCGAGCACGAAAACTGAATTTTCCTTCACTACAGTTGCCACTTCGGTAGTAGCCACCATTCCGCCTATAACTGATATACCAATTATGAGCAATACGAAACCGGCAATCACCATTCCGATGATTGAGGCAAATGTCATTTTCAAAAAGTCTTTCATATCAATAAATTATTTGGATTGTTCGTTACCCTCGTACAGAAAGAATATCTGTCCATTCTTTTTCTCTACAGTGACCTTACCTCCCTCTTTGCTGAGGTTGAAAGGAGTTATGATGTCTGTTTTGGCATCTACCACCATAAGTACATTTTCATCTGCAAATCTGTTTATCTGGAATGTGATGTCGGCATTATTCATTGTACGTGCCATTATCAGACTGTCATTGATGAATATGTTCAGTGAATCGCCGTCAAATGATTTTGTCAGGCATACTTCGTAGATGTCTTTGTATGTTTGCTCAATGGCAACTTTCTTTTGAGAACGAAAACCGAGATAAAGGAACAGGCATACGATGAAGAATACTCCGAAAGCCAGGAGTCCGTTGCCTACCATAAACTGTTTGTTACTTTCTATACTTTTACTCATATAAATGTTATGTATTTTCTATTATACAAAAGTAGTAAAAAAACTTTGTTACACAATTACGTTTTGTTTCATTGTTATTTAAAAATATCATCTTTGTGTAATAGTAAAGGTGTAATAAAACAGCAGGAGAAAAGATATAACATTGATATATGTTTTTGCGTGGAAACTATTAAAGAAAATATACGATATCGCATTTAATTCGGTAAAAAAATAAGAAAAATCATCTTTTAATACCTTATTATATAATATTCCCTCAATTTTTTTTCTACATTTGTTCCCATAATTAATTTCATCCTGAAAATATGCAGAATAATCTGGTAATAGTAGAGTCTCCCGCTAAGGCCCGTACCATAGAAAAATTTCTGGGCAGCGGATATAAGGTGATGTCCAGTTACGGACATATACGCGACTTGAAGAAGAAATCGTTCAGTGTGGACGTCGAACATGGGTTCGCACCTATATACGAAGTGCCTGCCGATAAGAAAAAGCTCGTGGCACAATTAAAGGCAGAAGCCGACAGTGCTGACATTGTATGGCTGGCAAGTGATGAGGACCGTGAAGGAGAAGCCATAGCATGGCATCTGCAGGAAGTCTTGAAACTAAAGCATGAAAACACACGTAGAATAGTATTTCACGAAATAACTCCAAATGCAATAAAGCATGCAATAGAGACGCCACGAGGTATTGACCTCAGTTTGGTGGATGCACAGCAAGCACGTCGTGTACTTGACAGAATAGTAGGTTTTGAACTTTCTCCTGTATTGTGGAAAAAGATAAAACCGTCGCTTTCGGCCGGAAGAGTGCAGAGTGTTGCGGTAAGACTTATAGTGGAACGTGAACGCGAAATCAATGCATTCAGTCCGAAATCGGCATTTAGGGTGATTGCTGTGCTGACTGATGCTGATGGAGCTGAAATAAGGGCAGAACTGTCCGTACGCCCGGAAACTGAAGAAGAGGCACGTCGCATACTTGAACAATGTGCAAGTGCGGATTTTGTGGTGGAAGATATCAATACCCGTCCGGTGAAACGCAGTCCGGCACCTCCTTTTACAACTTCTACACTTCAGCAGGAAGCTGCCAGAAAGTTGGGCTACAGCGTTGGACAGACTATGATGCTGGCTCAGAAACTTTACGAAAACGGATATATCACATATATGCGTACCGACTCCGTTCACCTTTCGGAATTGGCTCTTGGAGCATGTGCTAAAGTAATTACCGAAAAGGCAGGAGAAAAATATCTGCGTACGCGACAATATCACACTCACACCAAAGGAGCACAGGAAGCACACGAGGCCATCCGTCCTACATATATGGATAAGGAGAAGATCGATGCTACAGCTCAGGAACAGAGACTTTACGATCTTATACGCAAGCGTACTTTGGCTTCACAGATGGCTGATGCCGAACTGATGAAGACTACTGCCGTTATTGCTGCAGAAGGTACAGACTATAAGTTCAATGCTGCCGGACTGGCTGTTACATTTGATGGTTTCATGCGTGTATATAGCGAAAGTCTTGACGATGATTCAGAACGTGAAGACGAAAGCCGTCTGTTGCCACCTATGAAGGCAGGACAGAAACTAGAGCGTAAGGATATACGTGCTACGGAGCGTTTCAGTCAGCCACCGGCAAGATATACCGAGGCCAGTCTGGTCAGAAAACTGGAGGAACTTGGTATAGGACGTCCTTCTACATATGCTCCTACAATATCTACAGTACAGCAGCGCGGATATGTGGAAAAAGGTAGCCGTGAAGGTGTGGAACGTGAATACAGATTGCTGACACTTGACAAGAAAGGTAATATCTCATGTGAGACCAAGACAGAAACAGCAGGTAGTGAAAAGCAGAAACTTATGCCTACGGATGTTGGTGTGGTAGTGACTGACTTCCTGATGGAATATTTCCCTGATATTATGGATTATAACTTCACTTCCGGAGTGGAAAAGGAATTCGATGAAGTGGCTGCAGGCGAAAAATCATGGACAGACATGATAAGCCGTTTCTATACAGCATTCCATCCGCTGGTAGAAAAGACATCTGCTTCGAAGGCTGAACACAAGGTGGGCGAAAGACTGTTGGGCGAGGAACCTTCAACGGGAAGACCGGTATCTGTTAAAATAGGCCGTTTCGGTCCTGTGGTACAGATTGGTAGTGCAGATGATGAGGAAAAACCACGTTTTGCACAGTTGCGCCGTGAGCAGTCTATGGAGACTATCACTCTGGAAGAAGCTTTGGAACTGTTCCGTCTGCCACGTATGCTTGGCGAACACGAAGGAAAACAGGTGAGTGTGGGAGCCGGAAAGTTCGGTCCGTATGTCAAGTATGACAATATATATGTATCTGTACCTAAGGATAAGGATCCTTTGTCAATTACTTTGGAAGAAGCTGTACAGATGATAAAGGACAAACAGGATGCAGAAGCAAAGAAGGTAATAAAAGTATTTGCTGATTATCCTGACCTGCAGGTGTTGAACGGAAGATACGGACCTTACATTGCAAGTGAAGGAAAGAATTACAAGATACCTTCTGGTGTAGAGCCTGCCGATCTTACTGCAGAGGCTTGTTTCAAGGTGATTGAACTGCAGAAAACAAAGGCTGAGACACGAAAAAGAAAGAAATAAGTATAGTAAGAGTTGTTAGTTTTTAGTTCTGGTATTTTTCTAATAAAAAAAGAACTAAAAACTAGCGACCGATAACTAAAAACTAAAGAAATCAATGAGAATTTTCCTGACCGGATATATGGCATCGGGTAAGACTACTCTTGGTAAAGCTTATGCTAGGGCATGTGGTCTTAGTTTTATTGACCTGGATTGGTATATCGAGGAGCGTATGCATTCTTCCATACGCGATATATTTGCAACCCGTGGGGAAGATGGTTTTCGTCAACTCGAGAGAAAGATGCTTCTGGAAGTCGCAGAATTCGAGAATGTGATAGTTGCATGCGGTGGAGGTACTCCGTGTTTTTTTGACAATATGGAGTTTATGAACAGCTGTGGGGTAACTGTCTTTTTGGATACGGCATCCGATGTACTGTTCAGAAGGTTGAAACAGGCAGCGGCCAACAGGCCTTTGGTGGCAGGAAAATCGGATGATGAGCTTAAACAGACAATTGCCGATGGACTGGAACACAGAATGCCTTTCTACTCGCAGGCTGCGATAAGGCTGGATGGAAGCAGACTTGAAAGCAGAAGTCAGATAGACGAAACAGTGGAAGAACTTAGAAAATTGATAATAAATATTGATAACTAATAATTGGGGGCGGTTTACAAACTCAGATACTTATTAACTCATAAATTCACAACTTACAAAATGCGAAAATGGCGTATTGAAGACTCGGAAGAGCTTTATAACATCACCGGATGGGGTGTTTCTTATTTTGGAATAAACGAGAAGGGACATGTGGTGGTTACTCCGCGAAAGGACGGAGTGGCTGTGGATCTGAAGGAATTGGTGGACGAACTTCAGCTTAGGGATGTCACAGCTCCTATGCTGGTGCGCTTCCCGGATATCCTGGACAACCGAATTGAGAAAATTTCGAATTGTTTTGGAGAGGCATCGAAGGAGTATGGCTACAATGCCCAAAACTTCATCATCTATCCCATCAAGGTGAATCAGATGCGTCCTGTGGTGGAGGAAATAATCAGCCACGGAAAGAAATTCAATCTAGGACTGGAAGCTGGTTCAAAACCTGAACTGCATGCCGTGATAGCCATCAATACCGATTCTGATTCCCTTATAATCTGTAATGGATATAAGGATGAAAGCTACATCGAACTGGCTCTTCTGGCTCAGAAGATGGGTAAACGTATTTTCCTTGTAGTGGAGAAAATGAACGAACTGAGACTGATTGCCAAGATGGCAAAACAGCTTAATGTCCGTCCTAACATTGGTATCCGTATCAAGTTGGCTTCGTCTGGTAGTGGTAAATGGGAAGAAAGCGGTGGCGATGCTAGTAAGTTCGGACTGACTTCAAGCGAACTTCTTGAAGCGCTCGACTTCATAGAAAAGAAGGATATGAAGGACTGTCTGAAGTTGATCCATTTCCATATCGGTAGCCAGGTGACAAAAATTCGCCGTATCAAGACAGCCCTCAGAGAGGCTTCACAATTCTATGTGCAGCTACATCAGTTGGGATTCCCTGTAGAGTTTGTCGATATAGGCGGTGGTCTGGGAGTAGATTACGACGGTACCCGTTCTCCTAACAGCGAAAGTAGTGTGAATTACTCTATTCAGGAATATGTGAACGACTCTATCTCTATAATGGTGGATGCCAGCAACAAGAACGGTATTCCTCATCCTAATATTATTACAGAGAGTGGACGTTCGCTTACTGCCCATCATTCTGTATTGATTTTCGAAGTGCTCGAAACAGCTTCATTACCTGCTATGGATGATGATTTTGAGGTGTCACCGGATGATCATGAACTAGTGCAGGAACTTTACGAAATCTGGGATAATCTGAACCAAAGCCGTATGCTGGAGGCTTGGCATGATGCTCAGCAGATTCGCGAGGAAACTCTTGACCTGTTCAGCCATGGTATCGTAGATTTGAAGACAAGAGCGCAGATTGAGAAACTTTACTGGTCTGTTACACGTGAAATAACCCAGATAGCTTCAGGATTGAAACATGTACCTGAAGAATTCAGAAATATAGACAAGTTGCTTGCCGACAAGTATTTCTGTAATTTTTCTCTTTTCCAGTCTTTGCCTGACTCTTGGGCTATCGACCAGATTTTCCCTATCATGCCTATACAGCGTCTTGATGAGAAACCTGACCGTACAGCTACTCTGCAGGATATCACTTGTGACTCTGATGGTAAGATTGCCAACTTCGTTTCTTCAAGAAGTGTGTCGCATGATTTACCTGTTCATACTCTCAAGTCTAAGGAGTCATATTATATAGGTGTATTCCTCGTGGGGGCTTATCAGGAGATACTTGGTGATATGCATAATCTTTTCGGTGATACCAATGCTGTACACGTGACGGTAAATGACAATGGATACAGTATCGATCAGGTGATAGACGGTGAAACTGTTGCCGAAGTGTTGGACTATGTTCAGTATAACCCTAAGAAACTTGTTCGTACACTTGAAACTTGGGTTACCAAGTCTGTGAAAGAGGGACGTATCTCGCTCGAAGAAGGAAAGGAATTCCTTTCTAACTATCGTTCGGGACTTTATGGATATACTTATTTGGAATAATATGGAAAAACTTACTATTATAAAGGTAGGCGGAAAGATTGTGGAGGAAGCCGATACACTTGCACGCCTGCTTGACGATTTCGCTTCTATACCGGGATATAAGTTGCTGGTACATGGTGGTGGACGTTCTGCCACTAAGGTTGCTGCACAGTTGGGAATAGAAAGCACTATGGTGAACGGTCGCCGTGTAACCGATGCTGAGACTTTGAAAGTCGTTACTATGGTTTATGGCGGTTTGGTGAACAAGAATATTGTAGCCGGATTACAGGCTCGCGGCGTGAATGCTATCGGTCTGACAGGTGCAGATATGAATGCAATTCTTTCTGTGAAACGTCCGGTTAAGGATGTTGACTACGGCTTTGTAGGTGATGTTAAGGAAGTGAACGGAAAGATGCTTTCTTCTCTTATCTCTCAGGGTATTGTTCCGGTGATGGCTCCGCTAACTCACGATGGTAAGGGTAATATTCTTAATACAAATGCCGATACTATAGCCGGTGAAACAGCAAAAGGACTGGCTCCTTTCTTTGATGTAACTCTAGTGTTCTGTTTCGAAAAGAAAGGTGTGCTCAGCGATGAAAACAATGATGACAGCGTGATATCGGTTATTACTCCTGAGCTTTTCCGCAAATATACTGATGAAGGTGTAATTCAGGGTGGTATGATTCCAAAACTGGAGAATTCTTTTTCGGCCATTGACAATGGTGTGAAGCAGGTGATAATAAAACAGGCATCGGATATAGGAGATGTTTCTGCAGGAACTGTTATCAGAAATGATTAATTATACTGGATATAGGGGTGGACTTTTGATTCCGCCCCTTTTCTTTAATGATTTTTACCAAAACTAAATGTGATAAAATTGACTTCATCAACCTTTACCATTTAGTTCTTTAATTTTTAATTCTTAATTCAAAACGTGGCAACAAAACGAATAATCCCTGATGATGATTTTAGCAAGATAGTGATAGGTACACGCATAAATGCCAGAAACATTTCCATGCGCATAAAGAAAGATGGTCTTTATGTCACTGTTCCTCCGTTCACTAAGACAGAACGCATTATGCAGGTTATAGCCGATTACAGGCAGAAACTACTTGCCTCTTTCACCAAGGTATCCCCGAAGATGATAACAGACGGATTTTCGATTAATGCTCCATGTTTCAAGCTTACCGTTGGAGTGGGAGGGATGAAGTGTTTCTCTGTCCGTCGTGAGGAAGAGGGAGTTATGAAGATTCTATGTCCACAAAATGTGGATTTCAGTTCTTCGCAGACACAGAAATTACTTAATGCAGCCATTGTGCGAGCCATGAAGAAAAGTGCCGAAGAATTTTTGCCACCTTTGCTCGGATTTTGGGCTGAAAAGTACGGTATGTCATATCGTAAGGTGAGAATAACCGGAGCTAAATCGCGTTGGGGAAGCTGTACCTCGCGTGGAACTATCAGTCTTTCATGTTATCTGATGCTGTTACCTGTTCATCTGATGGATTATGTTATCTTGCACGAATTGGCACATACAAAAGAAATGAATCACGGGCCTGAATTCTGGAAACTGCTTGACAGTATGACTGAAGGTAATTCACATCAGCTCAGGGCACAACTCCGTAAATTCAAGACCGATTTCTTGTAAAGCTTTTCTTGGCCCATTTCATGCTGTTCCATCGTTTTACAAAAACTATGGCACGAATGTTCTCGTCGAATAGGAAAGCTACCCACATTCCTATGAGTCCCCATCCCCAGTAAATACCGAGCATGTAGCTCAATCCTACAGAGACACTCCACTGTACGATGACACCAAGGTAGAACGGGAAGTTAACATCTCCTGCAGAACGAAGTGCATTTGTGGCATATATGTTTACGGTTCTACCTATTTCCACAAGCACGTCTATCATAAGAATAGTAACCCCCAGTTTGATTATTTCTTCGTTGTTTGTGAGCATGCTGAATATAGCATGACCGCATACAGCCCAGATACATGAAAGGATGAGAGATACCAGAATGGAAATACGCATTACAAACTTGCCTAACAGATATGCGGCACGTATCTTGTTTTGTCCCACAAGGTGTCCGATACTGATTGCGCCACCCTGAGCCATTGCGATGGCAAAGAGATAGACAAACATCACAATGTTTACGGTGTATGTACGTGTGGCAAGTGCATTGTTGCCCAATATATTTATCAGATAAGTGATGACAACCTGTGAGAAACTGTATGACATGTTTTCCCCGGCAGAAGGTATTCCTATTTTAAGCAGGTTTTTAAGCTCAATCCATGGGAATGGTCTGAACAGGGCAAGAGGAAATAGTGAAATATGTTTTCTGAAAAGAATCACGAACAGTACTACCATACTTACACCTCTTGCTATGGATGTTGATATAGCGGCACCTTCGGCGCCCATGGCGGGGAAACCGAATTTTCCGAATATGAGGATATAGTTTCCTATTATATTCATTATATTCACCAGGACAGTGACAAGCATAGGGTAAATGGCCTTGTTGGCACTACGGAGTGATGCTGAAATGGTGAGTGATATTGCCTGGAAGAAAGCGAACGCTCCTACTATTTCCATATAGCCTATACCATATTGGAGAAGTTCGGGGCGAAGTCCCATCCAGTTTAACAGGGTTACAGCACCGAAATGCAATATAGCACTGACTATTAGTCCTACAACAAGGTTTAACAATAGTGATACTCCTACCACCTGTACCATTTTCTGTTGTAGTTTGGCTCCCAGATATTGAGAACAGAGTACTGATGTTCCGATGTTTATAACCTCGAATATGAGGAATGCGAACATTACTATTTGGTTTACCACTCCAACTGCAGCTACACTTTCGTCGGAATATTGGCTAAGCATCACTGTGTCGATAGCTCCCAGCATCATTATCAGGAGCGTTTCTATAAAAATAGGGACTACCAGTTTGGTAAGTCCCCTTTTAATATTAGTCTGTTGAATAACCTTGTCCACTTTGTTCTCTAATTTTTCGGACGCAAAGTTACGTTATTACTTTAATATGGCGTATTGATGTATGTCAATATATTATCAGATACAACTCTCTTTAATAGCATTTATCACAGTTGAAGTGAAACCATCGTGTTCCAGACGGTTTAATCCTTTGATGGTTATACCTCCAGGAGTAGTAACCTTTTCTATTTCAGTGGCCGGATGAGAATGCTCGTCCTTAAGCAGAAGCTGGGCAGCGCCGAGCATTGTTTGTGCAACCATCTTCTTTGCTTCCTGTGGTTTGAAGCCTAGCTCAATACCAGCCTGCATTGCAGCCTGTACATATTTCAGGACATATGCTATACCGCATGAAGTAAGTGATGTTCCGGCTGGAAACAGCTTTTCTTCTATCAAAACGGCAACTCCCATCTCATTGAACAGCTTAAGCATTGTTTCTGTCTGTTCTTCTGAGGCATTGCGGGCAGCCATGAGTGTCAGGCTTTCGTTTATTGCAATAGCCGTATTTGGAATTACACGGAAGATTGGCATTTCAGGATCGACAAAATGTGCCAGATCCTCAAAAGTCAGTCCTGCTGCAACTGAGACAAGTACTTGTGGCTGGCGAAGACGCAAAGGTTTCAAAACCTCTTCCATTTTCCATGGTTTTACAGCCATTATTACTATGTCTGCCCCGTCGGCAGCTTCTTTGTTGCAGTTGGTAACGTTTATTTCAGGATATTCTTCTTTCAGTTTCTCTAACTTGGCATTGCTAGGGTTGGATACTGTGATGTCACTTGCATTGATATACTGTCCGTGTGCCAGACCGCGTGCTATTGCACCGCCCATGTTGCCGGCACCGATAATTGCTATTTTCATGGTAGTTGTTTATTATTTAATAACTTTATGCAGTCTTTCAAGGAATTCATCAGCTTCAGCCATGCTCAGACATAGAGGAGGCAGTAGCCTGATAACATTTGTACCGCTGACACCTGTAAATACTTTCTGTTCGAAAAGCAGCTTGCTGCGGATTTCCTTGATAGGTTCTTCAAATTCCATACCTATCATAAGTCCGAGTCCGCGCAACTCTTTTATGCCCTTGAATGATTTTAGCTCTTCCATAAGGTGTGCACCTACTTTGGCAGCATTTTCTATCAGGTTTTCTTCCTTCATCACGTCAAGTACAGCTATTGCGGCTGCACATCCCAGATGGTTTCCGCCGAATGTTGTACCAAGCTGTCCGTAAACAGGAGTGAATTTAGGACTGATAAGTACCGCTGCCATTGGGAAGCCATTGGCTATACCTTTTGCTACGGTAATCATATCCGGTTTGATGCCCATATATTGGTGTGCAAAGAATTTTCCGCTTCTTCCGTAGCCAGACTGTATCTCGTCTAAAATAAGTACAGTGTTTGTCTCGTCACACATACGGCGCAGTTCTTTCATAAACTCTGCGTTAGGTACCTGAATACCACCAACACCCTGTATTCCTTCTATGATAACTGCGCATACATCACCTTTTGAAAGCTCTGCCTTTGCAGCTTCAGTATCGTTCAGAGGAAGATAGGTGACGTGTCCGTTGTCGTTTATCGGAGCAATTATTTTAGGATTGTTAGTAACCTCAACTGCAAGCGATGTACGTCCGTGGAATGCCTTTGCAAACGATATTACTTTAGTACGTCCGTTATAGAATGAAGCCAGCTTCAGAGCGTTCTCGTTTGCTTCTGCACCGGAGTTAATTAGAAACAGTTGATAATCGTCGTAGCCGCACATTGCTCCAAGTTTTTCTGCTAGATCTCTCTGGAGCGTGTTGATTACTGAGTTTGAATAGAAACCTAATTTTGCTACCTGATTGCTTACGGCTTCTACATAGTGCGGATGAGCATGTCCTATTGAGATTACGGCATGTCCTCCGTAAAGGTCAAGATATTCGTTGCCTTTCTCGTCCCATACATGGCATCCTTTGCCTTTTACTATGTTGACATCGAAAAGCGGATATACATCGAAGAGGGTCATAATATGATTAAGATTTAAAAATTAATAATTAAGAACTGAAGTAGGCGATGTCAATAAATAACTATCCTTTATATGATTAAGAATTAATAATTGGATTTTGTGGATTTAAAGTATTTTCCATCATAACCAAATATTAATTCTTAACTTTTAATTATTAATTAAAATGCGCTTGGTTTCAGTTTCAATCCTACTGTTTCCTCAAGGTTGAACATCAGGTTCATGTTATGTACTGCCTGACCGCTCGCACCTTTAAGAAGATTATCTATGCAGGATACTATTAACAGTTTGTCACCATGCTTTTCAAGGTGGATAAGACATTTGTTGGTATTTACCACCTGCTTCAAGTCTATATTTTTGTCTATTATATATACGAATGAATCTTCTGCATAGTAGTCTTCGTACATTTTCTTTATTTCTTCCAGTTCAACTTTGGTTTTTACTACTATCGTAGCGAAAATACCGCGTGCAAAGTCGCCTCTGTATGGAATGAAATCAATATCAGAATCGAAGCTGTTTTGCAGCTGGCAGAGTGACTGTTTTATTTCAGGCACATGCTGATGCTGGAATGGCTTGTAGATGCTCATGTTGTTGTTTCTCCAGCTGAAGTGGCTTGTAGCTCCCGGCTTAACTCCTGCACCTGTGCTGCCTGTTATGGCATTTACCATGATGTCATCGTTTAGCATTAGGTTTTTTGCCAGCGGAAGAAGTCCAAGCTGTATGCAAGTGGCGAAACATCCCGGATTTGCCACGTGTTTGCTATGGCAGATGGCACGTCTGTTCAGTTCCGGTAATCCGTAGATGAAATCGTGGTCATCACTCTTTATACGATAATCCATTGATAAGTCAATAATCTTCAACTCTTCTGGAACGTTGTGGCTTTCCATGAATTTCTTGGTATCACCATGAGCTGTACAGAAGAAAAGAACATCAATCTTATCAAGAGGAAGTTCGTCTGTAAATGTCAGATCGGTTTCGCCATACAGCCCTTCATGCACGTCAGTTATCTGGTTTCCTGCATTACTTGAACTGTTTATAAATACTATCTCAACGTCAGGATGATTGATAAGCAGGCGAATAAGCTCGCCTGCCGTATATCCTGCACCTCCTATAATTCCTACTTTTATCATACGTCCGCTTCGTCTTTATGGTTAGCGTAATAAGCTCTGAGCGGAGTAGAAAGAACTTTGATGAATCCTTTTGCATCGTCGGCAGTCCAGCCTTTCTGCATTTCACCGTATTCTCCAAATTTGTTTTTAACAAGATCATCCTTAGAGTCAACACCTACTGTAGAGAAGCAGTAAGGACGCAATTCCAAAATTACAGTACCGTTAACGTTACGCTGGCTTTCTGTAAGCATAGCTTCGATGTCGCGCATAACAGGTTCCAGATACTGGCTTTCGTGAAGGAACATACCATACCAGTTGGCTACCTGATCCTTCCAGTACTGCTGCCATTTGCTCAAAGTGTATTTTTCAAGGAACTTGTGTGCGCCGATGATAAGCATAGGAGCTGCAGCTTCGAATCCTACACGTCCCTTGATACCGATGATAGTATCTCCCACGTGCATATCGCGACCTATACCGTAAGCAGCACCAATTTCTTCTATCTTCTGGATAGCCTTAATCTTGTCGTCAAATTTCTCGCCGTTTACAGCGCAGATTTCACCTTTCTTGAATTCAAGTCTAAGTTCTTCCGAACCTGTTTTCTTAACCTGCTTCAGATATGCACTTTCTGGTAATCCCTGAGTAGAGTCCAGAATTTCTCCACCGCAGATTGAAGTACCCCATATACCTACATTGTAAGAGTATTTCAGTTTAGTGAAATCAGCTTCGAAACCATGTTCTTTCAAGTAGTTGATTTCGTATTCACGGCTCAAAGCCATATCACGTGTAAGTGTGATGATTTCAACACCTGGAGCCATAACAAGGAAAGTCATATCGAAACGAACCTGATCGTTACCGGCACCTGTCGAACCGTGTGCTATGGCGTGTGCACCGATTTCGTTTGCATAACGTGCAATGGCCAATGCCTGAAAAATACGTTCCGAACTTACAGATATAGGATAGGTTCCGTTACGGAGTACGTTTCCGAAAACCATATATTTCAGACTCTTTTCGTAGTATTCCTGTGTAACGTCAAGAGTAACATATTTTACAGCTCCTAGTTTATAAGCATTTTCTTCGTTCTGTTTCAATTGTTCCGGACTGAAACCTCCGGTGTTGGCACAAGCTGCATATACTTCGTATCCTTTTTCTTTTGCCAGATACATTACAGTGAATGATGTATCAAGACCACCGCTGAATGCCACAACTACTTTTTTCTTTTCCATATATGTATGAGTTTTTGGGTTCTTTTATTTTAGAAATTATTTACTTTATCGTCCTGATGTAATGCAGGGTCGTATAACATGGCTGTACAGATACAGAATTTTCTGTTTTTTGCCATCAGAATATCGTGGTTGATGCAACCTTCGCATCCTTTCCAGAAGGATTCATCGTCTGTAAGTTCGTTGAATGTTACAGGTACGTATCCCAGTTCTGTATTCATCTTCATTACGGCTGCACCTGATGTAAGACTGAAGATTTTAGCTTTAGGCCATCTGAGTCTTGCCAAAGTAAATGAAGCATGTTTTATTCTTTTTGCTAGTCCCAGTCCACGATACTTTGGGTGAACTATAAGTCCGGATGTAGCAACATATTGCTTGTTTCCCCACGATTCGATATAGGTAAATCCTGCCAAATCATCTCCACACAGTGCTATAATAGCTTTACCTTCTTTCATCTTTGTGGCTACGTATTCATGAGTACGTTCGGCTATACCTGTTCCTCTTACTTTTGCAGCCTCTCTTATAGTGTCCAATATATAATCCACGTATTTTTCGTGTGAGGCGTCTGCCACCATTACGTCTATTTGTTTTTCCTTTTCCATCGTTTTTTGTATGTTGTTTCCTTCAGCTATTTTTATGTTTTCTTATTTCAGTTTATATTTGGAATTATCAGTCTAAGTGTGTCTGTTACATTCTGGCGTGAATAACCTTCTCTGATTACCAGCATTATTGTATCATCGCCAGCAATAGTTCCTATAATCTCTGCGAAATTATGGTCATCAATATCGTATGCCAGGCTGCTGGCATATCCCGGTCTTGTTTTGATCACCGCTATATTTCCTGAGAATTCTATTCCTATGAATCCGTTATGGCGCATCATTTCAGTAGCACCAGGCGGATTTGCCATGCGCTTGTACATGGTGTTGTTCGGGAGTACATATACGTAGTTCCCGTTCATGCTTGCAGCTTTTGCCACTTTCAATTGCTTTAAGTCTCTTGACAGTGTGGCTTGTGTCAGACTGAACCCTTCTTTAGTCAGTTCCTGAAGAAGTTCATCCTGGCTTCCGATTTCTTTTACGGAGATAATCATTTTAATGGCATCAAGCCTTGTACTCTTACTTTTCATTGTATAATTATTCTATATTGAGCGCAAATATACACCTATTTATTTGATTTCATGCATAAATACGAAGTTTTTTATATGTTTATTCGTAAAAAATGTGAAATTGGTGCATAAATAATCATCAGTACGGTATATGTATAACTTTTTTGTAACTTTGTGCATTGTAATATAAATAATGTATATGAACTACGGATTGCTTGAAACAGGCAAAGACCCAATGGGAAATGCCATTTATGATTACTTCTGTAAAGGTCAGGCCGGAAGACTCAGAGTTTTCTCGCCACAGTTTGATGAGGATGAAATTCCTGTAGAGACTCTTTTCCGCGAATATGATGAAATGCCCGAGCTGGAGCGAAAGGCGTTGGATATGGCTACAGGCAAAATTCTTGATGTAGGTGCCGGAAGTGGTTGTCATTCTGTCGCTTTGCTAGATATGGGCAAGGATGTTGAGGCTATAGATATATCTCCTTTATCTGTAAAAGTGATGGAAGAGAGTGGGGTTAATGCCCGTCTGGTTAATCTTTTTGATCCGTCGTTTGTCGGCGGTTATGACACTATATTGATGTTGATGAACGGTTCCGGAATTATCGGTTCTTTGCAGAATATGGAGACATTTTTTACGCGTATGAAGGAGCTGTTGAATCCGGGTGGATGTATCCTTATGGATTCGAGCGACCTGAAATATCTGTTCGAGGATGAGGACGGAAGTATGCTTATTGATTTGGCTGCCGATTATTATGGCGAGATAGAGTTCAGTATGCAGTATAAGCAGATAAAAGGCGAACAGTTCAAGTGGCTGTATATTGATTACGAAACTCTGAATTTTTATGCATCTCAGTATGGTTTTAAGACCGAACTTGTATATAGCGGAGAGCATTACGACTATCTAGCAAAACTGACTATTGCGGTATAATTTTAATTGGCCCTTTAATTTAAGCTATACCCGTTTGGGTATAAAAAATAATTTTGAATACTGAATTATACCCTAAAAGGTATAATAAGTCGAATATATTATTATATTTGTACCCGAAAGGGTATAATTATGGAATACACAGTAATAGCAGATTTTGTAAAGGAGATGCGTCGTCAGTTCGGATTGACACAGGTTGATTTGGCTGACAAGTCCGGAGTAGGGTTACGCTTTGTCCGTGATTTGGAACAGGGCAAACAGACCTTGCGTATGGATAAGGTAAATCAGGTTCTCAGTCTTTTCGGTCGTCAGGTAGGTCCGGTTGAGCTGAGTCCAAAATCAAGGGAGGATAAGTGATGAAACGAGCAAAAGTATTTCTGCATGACCGCTTGGCAGGCAGACTGGTGGAAGACGAAAACGGATTCACCTTTACATACGACACAGATTATCTGAAGCTGCCGGATGCAGCCGCAGTCAGTCTGACACTTCCTCTTGGAGAGAAACCGTTTCACGATATGGTGCTGTTCCCGTTCTTTGACGGCCTGATACCGGAAGGCTGGTTGCTGGATATTGCCGAGCGGAGTTGGAAAATAAACCAGCGTGACCGTATGTCGCTTCTTTTGGCTTGCTGCAAGGACTGTATAGGAGCCGTAAGTGTGATACCCGACGAAATAGAGGAGGATAAATTATGAGCAGATGCCTGTATTGCTATAAGGAATTAGTAGAAGGCATGAAGGATTTCCATCCTGCATGTGCCAAGAAGTTCTTCGGAACTCGTACCGCACCAGAGTTACCATACGTACGTGCCCAATTGGGAGACCTTGCTCGTCAGGTTGTACGTAGCCAGACTACACTGACAGGTGTGCAGGCCAAGTTATCACTCGATATTAACCGTGGCGGACGCAATGAACCGGACCGTTTTACAATAGTTGGTCTTTGGGGACGTTTCATCCTAAAACCTCAGACTCATTCATACCGTGCCTTACCCGAACTGGAGGATGTTACCATGCATCTTGCTGAGGCTGTGAAAATCAATGTGGTTCCCCATAGTCTGATACGTTTCAGTGATGGTGAACTGTGTTATATTACCCGCCGTATAGACCGCCAGCCGGATGGTCGTAAGATAGCTATGGAAGATATGTGTCAATTATCCGAAAGACTTACCGAATATAAGTATAAGGGCTCATACGAACAGATAGCCAAACTTATCCGCCGTTACTCTTCTGCGCCGCAGCTTGATGTTATAAACTTCTGGGAAGTCGTGGTGTTCTGTTGGATAACAGGCAATGCCGACATGCATCTCAAGAACTTTTCTCTTTATAATCAGATGGGCGGTTACACCCTTACACCGGCATACGATATGCTTTCCACAAATCTTGTTATGCCTGAAGATACTGAGGAGCTTGCTCTTACCCTCAACGGGAAGAAAAGCCGTTTGCGTAAGACAGACTTTTACAAGGCGATAACGGCATCGGGAGTTGACGAGAAAGTTATTGAGAATCTTTCCCGCCGCTTCAGCCGTGCATTGCCCAAGTGGTTCGAGCTGATAGACAATTCCTTTTTGCCCGATGATATGAAAAAGCAGTATAAACAGCTTATCTTGCGCCGTGTGGTAATGCTGCGTTGAGTACTATAGTATATTGAAATGTCTCAAAGCATTGATGATACCATTATCATCTACAGATGACGTGATATAGTCGGCTGCAGCCTTGACCTTGTCTGATGCATTGTCCATGGCGACACCTATCCCGGCATGTTCAAGCATGTTGATATCGTTTCCGCCATCGCCGAAAGCCATTGTCTCTTCGAGCTTTATGCCGTAATGCTTTATTACTTCATCTATGCCGCGGCTCTTGCTTGTACCTTTATTTATGATGTCGGCAAATAGCGGGTGCCATCTCATTGTTTCGCAATGAGTAAGTATCTTGCCGAAAATTTCTTCATCGGCTTCAGTAGGGAAGTATCCCATAATCTGGAGAATATCTTTTCCTAATGCTTCTTCTCCCGGTTTAACAGGAGGAATGGAAATCTCTATTAGTTTGGCTATGTCTTCCACCGCTTTATCCACTTTTGTGATAAACCATTGATTGTCGTGCACAAAGACGAACGGATAGTCGTGGTTTTTAGTATATTCCACAACTCTTTCTATATCTTCGGCAGGTATCAGTCCCTTGTATATATCCTTGTGGTCAGCTGTAAAGCAGTGGGCACCGTTCAGGGTTATATATCCGTCGAATTCAAGATCTTCAAGATTGTTTATAAGCAATTTCGGGCGTCCTGTAGCGATAAATACCTTTATACCTTTTTCTCTTAACTCTTTAAGTGCCTGTTTGGTTGATTCCTGTACTCTGTGTGTCTTGAACGAAACCAGTGTTCCGTCGATGTCGAAAAATATAGCTTTAATCATAAAAGTCCAATTGTAATTTAGTCAGGCAAAGTTATCAATAAAAACTGACATCAGAAAAAATGTAGGATGGTTATTGATTTACTGATATTTTGTTGAAGGTTTATACTTAAAGCCGGAAGAAAGGCTTTCGAAGAATATGTGGCAGTATTAAAGACGTATATTTATTTATGATATGGTGAGGCAGTCCGATGTTGGACTGCCTTTCTGTTGGTAATATTCTTGTGAAAATACATGTCAATAAGTAATCTGAAATAAAAAGACTGCATGATTTTGTAATTTGATGTCCGTAATTTCTTATATTTGCGTCATTAATAGATATGAAATCAAAAAATGTATGGAATGTAAATATAAAAGAATAGCGGTAAAAATTGGCAGCAATGTACTTACACGCAAGGATGGTACGCTCGATGTTACGCGAATGTCCGCATTGGTTGACCAGGTGGCAGAACTTCACAGGGCAGGAGTCGAAATAGTACTTGTATCATCTGGAGCAGTGGCTTCCGGACGCAGTGAGGTAAAGCCTTTGCGCAAGCTTGACAGTGTTGACAGCCGTCAGTTGTTTTCGGCAGTAGGGCAGGTCAAGTTGATAAACAGATATTACGAACTGTTTCGCGAACATGGAATTACGGTAGGTCAGGTGCTTACAACTAAGGAAAGTTTCTCCACAAGACGACATTATCTCAATCAGCGCAACTGTATGCAGGTGATGCTGGACAATGATGTTATTCCCATTGTGAATGAGAATGACACTATCTCTGTTACGGAACTTATGTTTACCGACAATGACGAACTCTCAGGACTGATTGCAGCCATGATGGATGTTCAGGCATTGGTTATTCTAAGCAATATTGACGGCATATACAATGGCGCCCCTTCCCAGCCGGGAGTGACTGTTATCAGAGAAGTGGAACAAGGCAAGGACCTGTCGGACTATATCAGTACCGAGAAGTCAGGATTCGGCAGGGGAGGTATGCTGACTAAAAGCAGCATTGCCCGCAAGGTAGCAGACGAGGGGATTACAGTATTCATAGCCAATGGAAAGAAGGACAATATACTCGTTGATCTGATTTCCAATCCTGAAGAAACCGTATGCACTAAGTTTGTTCCTTCGGAAAACGGTGTGTCAAGTATCAAGAAATGGATAGCCCACAGCGGAGGATTCTCAAAAGGTAAGATTATAGTCAATCATAAGGCTGCTGACAAGCTGCGTGGTGACAAGGCGGTAAGCCTTCTTCCTGTAGGAGTGACAGATATAGTTGGTGATTTTGAAAAGGATGATATTGTAACTATCGTAAATCCTGATGACGAGAAGATAGGTGTAGGCCGCGTAAGTATGTCATCGGCAGACGCAAAAGCAGTTATGGGTGTTCATGGTAAACCTTATCTCGTACATTATGACTATTTATATTTAGAATAACTTTCATAATGACATACTTTTTATTATTTTTGTGGAAAATAACTTAAAGACTATGGATGAACAGATAAAACAAATAGCAATGCGCTTGCAGGGATTGCGCGATGCTCTTGACCTGACAGTGGAGCAGGTAGCGGAAAAGATTGGAGTAACTCCAGAACAGTATGCCGCTATGGAAAGTGGCGATACAGACCTTTCGGTAAGTACACTTCAGAAGATTTCAACAGAGTTCGGCGTATCTCTTGATGAACTTATGTTCGGCGAAGAACCTCACATGCGCTCATATTTCCTTACACGCCGTGGAACAGGTATTTCAGTGGAAAGAACAAAGGCTTACAAGTACGAATCATTGGCCTCAGGTTTCAAGAACAGAATAGCAGATCCGTTTATTGTAACGGTAGAACCTAAGCCTGAAACCACACCTATATATTATAACACTCATGCCGGACAGGAATTCAATATGGTGATTGAAGGACGTTTGTTGCTTGATATCAATGGCAAGGAGCTTATCCTCAATCCGGGCGACAGCTTGTATTTCGATTCCTCTCTTCCTCACGGAATGAAGGCACTCGACGGAAACAACGTTAGATTCTTAGCTATAGTAATGCAATAATCAGATACGAGATATGTTAGAGAGATTTGTAAAACAGATACATTTTACCTCACAGGAGGATTTTATAAAGAATTTCAAGATAGAAGTTCCTGAAAATTTCAATTTCGGCTACGATGTAGTAGATGCGTGGGCTGCCGAAGACCCGGAAAAAGAAGCGATATTATGGACAAACGATAAAGGTGAGTGTATTCATTTTTCGTATGCCGACCTCAAGAAATATACTGACCAGACTGCATCTTACTTTCAGAGTCTCGGTATCGGTCATGGCGACAAGGTTATGCTTATCCTGAAACGCCGTTATGAGTTCTGGTATTCCATTATTGCTCTTCACAAATTAGGTGCTGTTGTAATTCCTGCTACACACCTTCTTACCAAAAAAGATATTGTTTATCGCTGCAATGCTGCATCTATCAAGATGATTGTAATGGCGGGCGAAGAAGTGATTACAAAACATGTGATAGATGCAATGCCTGAGTCTCCTACAGTAGAGAAACTCGTTAGCATAGGTCCTGACATACCTGAAGGCTTCCTTGATTTCCATAAGGGAATAGATAATGCGGCTCCTTTTGTCCGTCCTGAGCATGTAAATACCAACGACGATATATCATTGATGTATTTCACATCCGGTACCACAGGCGAACCTAAGATGGTGGCACATGACTTCACTTATCCGTTGGGACACATCGTTACAGGAAGTTTCTGGCATAATCTTCATAAGGACAGTCTCCATCTCACTATTGCCGACACAGGCTGGGGTAAGGCTGTTTGGGGAAAACTGTACGGACAGATGATAGCAGGTGCAACAGTCTTCGTATATGATCATGAGAAGTTCACTCCTGCAGATATTCTTCAGAAGATACACGACTATCATATCACATCACTTTGTGCGCCTCCTACAATATACCGTTTCCTCATACGTGAAGATCTGTCCAAGTACGATCTTTCATCTTTGGAATACTGTACCACTGCCGGTGAGGCTTTGAACTACTCAGTATATGAAACATTCCTCAAGATAACAGGAATACGCCTGATGGAAGGTTTCGGACAGACAGAAACTACATTGACACTTGCCACATTCCCATGGATGGAGCCGAAACCGGGAAGTATGGGTGTGCCTAATCCTCAGTATGATATCGACCTTATCAAACCAGACGGACGTAGTGCAGAAGATGGTGAGCAAGGACAGATTGTGGTACGTACCAACCACGGTAAACCATTAGGATTGTTCAAGGAGTATTATCGTGCCCCTGAGCTTACACACGAGGCTTGGCATGACGACGTATATTACACAGGTGATGTGGCATGGCGCGATGAAGACGGATATTACTGGTTCGTTGGTCGTGCTGATGATGTAATCAAGAGTTCCGGTTACCGTATAGGCCCGTTCGAAGTGGAAAGTGCGTTGATGACACACCCGGCCGTTGTGGAATGTGCCATTACAGGTGTACCTGACGAAATTCGCGGACAGGTGGTCAAGGCTACAATTATCCTTGCCAAGGATTATAAGGATAAGGCAGGTGATGCGTTGATAAAGGAACTTCAGGACCATGTGAAGCGTGTTACCGCTCCATACAAATATCCTCGTGTGATAGAGTTTGTGGATGAACTTCCAAAGACTATCAGCGGAAAGATCCGTCGTGTGGAAATCCGTCAGAAAGATAATCAGTAACTGTAGATTAAAGTCCTGAATATAAATCTGAAACTTTTCTTGGAATACAATATTATTTTATGAAAAAACAGCCGGTTGGGATTTTTCCTGACCGGCTGTTTTTTGATTATGTAAAAGAATTATTGTCTATTTGTAGGCTTCGCGTACGGACAGAAAGAAATATATCCCTGCCGCAATCATTGCCAGACCAAGTATTGCATAGAATATTCTGGATTTGTTTCTCCCAAGAGTTCTCACTATGAACTGTGAGTTCTGTGCTGTGAAGAACCATTCCCAGTTAAAGACTGATGCCATGAGAGATAAAATCCCTACCAGTACAAATACCGACTGTATTATGTAGTGTGCAATCATTGTTATTCAGCTTCGAAACGTACGCTACGAGTTCCGTCTTCTGCTTCTTCTATATATACGTTTACGGTGTTACCCGGAAGCACATCCTCTATCAGTTCAGGCCATTCTATGAAGCAGAGTGCGCCACTATAGAAATAATCCTCATATCCCATGTCGTAAACCTCTTCCAGTTTCTTTATTCTGTAGAAATCGAAGTGATAAATCAGTTCGCCTGCAGTTTCAGAACGGTACTCGTTTACGATAGCAAAAGTAGGTGAGTTTATAACATCTGTCACTCCAAGTTCTTCACACACAGCCTTGATGAATGTGGTTTTTCCTGCACCCATCTTGCCGTAGAAAGCAAAGACTGTATTGTCGCCCATTTCAGCGATGAATTGTTTCGCTGCTTCATGGATATGTTCCAGTGAATTAATCTTTATTTCCATAATTATATGAGTTTGTTGAATCCTTTAATACTTAACTTTTCCTTCTTATAATCTTAGCTATGGCATAAATCACTATAGAAGTAAATATAATTGATGCTCCTGAGGGCACCTGAAGCTGATATGACAGTATCAGACCGCCAAGACAGCTGATATAGCCTATGAGAATTGAGAGCCAGATAATCTTCTTGAAACTGTTAGTGAAAAGATTTGCTGTCATCTGTGGCAGTGTAAGCAATGAGATGACAAGAACTATGCCTATCATTCTCAGACAAGCCACTATGGTCAGGGCTATGAACATCATAAGCGTATATTCGAACAGTGTCACCGGCAGACGCTGTGAGCGTGCAAACTCCCTGTCGAATGCTATTGATACTATAGGTCTCAGGAATATTGCAAAGAATACGGCTAGTGCGAGACTTATTATGCCAAGCAGTATGATATCCCCCGGAGTAATGGTCAGAATGTTTCCAAAGAGAAATGAAGAAAGCTCAGGCGTAAATCCCGGAGCGAGAAAACTGAAGATAATTCCCACTGCCATACCGAAAGTCCAGAACACGGCGATGGCGGAGTCTTCCCGCATGTCGCTTCTCTTGCTTAGCCATTCCACTCCGAATGCTGATAACACAGAGAATATTGCAGCTGTAAGCAGCGGCGAAATACCTGTATATAGCCCTATTCCTATTCCTCCGAATGAAGCATGGGTTATGCCTCCGCTAATGAAGACCAGGCGTCTTGTTACAATGTATGTACCTATTATTCCACAGGCAATACTTGCAAAAAGGCTTCCCAGCAGTGCATTCTGGAAAAATGTATATTGGAACAGTTCTATGAAATCGGTCATAATTAGTTTTTTGGTTCTTAACTAAATCAATGTATTCTTCTTTCTCCTACAATCAGGAACAGCTCATCCTTAAGCTCGTCCGGCAGTTCAATGCCGCGCAGTTGCAGACTTCGGCACCATCCTGCCACCTCTACTTCCTGGGTGGAATAAAGAATGTCTCTGAATTCTTCTATCTCTTCCTCTGTGTAGCTGTCCGAAGTGCGTCCTTTGAAACGGTCCAGCTCTTCGTCATCGTAGTATTCTATCGACTTGCTTACGGCTGCCAGAAGACTGTCTTTCTCGCATGTCTCGTGTTGACCGCAGCATTCGCTGTCCACCTCAACCACTTGCGGCTCTTCGGTTATTTCTCCTTTTTCAATTTTTTTCTGGATGTTGCGGTTATAGAAATATCCGGCGATAAGTCCGAACAGTGCAACACCGATGAGTGCTAAAACGAGTATCCACATGTTTTTATTCCTCCATTATGTTGAAACCTGCCTTGGTCAAATCTTTCCAGAAACCGGGATATGATTTTGATACCACTTGCGGATTGTTTATTCTGATGTTCTTCAGCTTCAGTGCTGCTGGTGCAAATGCCATTGCCATTCTGTGGTCTTCGTATGTGTCTATGGCTGGGTTTGCGTCACCTTCGCATCTTTCTCCATCCCATGACAATACCGAACTGTCGCTTTCCGATATTACGTATCCCAGTTTCTTCATCTCATTTATAAGTGCAGCCATACGGTCAGTTTCCTTTATCTTTAAACTTTGCAGACCACTGAAACGGAACGGTATTCCCAACATGCAACATGTCACTACGAATGTCTGTGCCAGGTCCGGCTGGTTTACGAAATCGTATTCCATTCTGTCTGTAACCTTTCCGCTTTTGGTCAGAACTACATTCTTGTCTCCATATTCGGTTGTTACACCCAGTTGCTCAAACAGTTCTGCCACTTTTGAGTCGCCCTGGAAACTCTTTTTGAAAAGTCCCGGAAGTTCCACACGGGCGTTGTCCGACAAGGCTGTTATCTCATACCAGTAAGAAGCAGCGCTCCAGTCGCTTTCCACATAGTATGGAGTAGGTTTGTAAGTATCGTTGCTTATGCATATAGTGTGTTCGTCTGTCCATACGGCATCAGCTCCGAACTCTTTCATTATCTGGATTGTAAGATTGATATATGGCTTTGAAACGATGTTGCCGGTCAGGTTGAGAGTAAGTCCGTTTTTAAGAGTAGGCCCTATCATCATAAGAGCGGATATGTACTGCGAACTGATGTCTCCCGGCAGTGAGATAACATTTCCGCTAAGTTCTTTTCCTCTGATTTTCAGTGGAGGAAAACCTTCTTTCTCTGTATATTCAATGTTTGCTCCGAGGCTTCTCAAGGCATCTACCAGGATTTTAATCGGGCGCTGTCTCATTCTTTCAGTTCCCGTAATGATATGTTCGCCTTCCGTAACTGAAAGATATGCGGTCAGAAATCTCATGGCTGTACCTGCCGCCATGATGTCTATGGTGTCGGTCATTTCACTAAGCGCGCGCACCATCACGAAAGTGTCGTCGCATTCGGACAAGTTCTCTATTCCCCCGTCATGTTTTGACAGTGCTTTAATGATAAGAGCCCTGTTGCATATACTCTTTGACGACGGTAAAAGTATGTTTGTATTTATATTTTCAGGTGCTGAAACTTTTATTCTACCCATATTGCAATCTTTCAGTGTTCGTTTAGATTGCAAAGATAATGTATTTATTTGTTTTTTTGATGGAAAGGAGTTTCATATAATATTTTTATCTTTGTAAGTAACTATTCAAAATTAATTTTATACATATGAGTAATTCACAAATAAGT